>Ga0256405_10004009_pt1 | contig 28755 bp, 30 predicted proteins | sample RumenRJG_02DNA_FD_189096 | JGI IMG/M metagenome (GOLD analysis project Ga0256405, IMG submission 189096) | Bovine rumen microbial communities from Lethbridge, Alberta, Canada - RJG_02 | ecosystem: Host-associated > Mammals > Digestive system > Stomach > Rumen | place: Canada: Alberta... | reverse complement strand
ATGCAGCGGTCGGCGCGCAGCACGTCGTACATGTAAAGCTCCCGCAGCCGCTTTTCCGCTTCTTTCTGAAATTCCTCCGCCGATGGCGCGAAGTCGGTGTATTTGTAGCCGAATAACTCGTCGCTGATCTCGCCGGTCAGCAGCACGCGGATGTCCGTTTGCTCGTGGATTGCCTTGCAGACAAGATACATACCGATAGACGCGCGGATGGTGGTGATATCATATGTCCCCAGCAGCGCCACCACCGGCTCCAAGGCCGCTAAAACGTCGGCTTTGGTGATGATAACCTCGGTGTGATCGCTGCCGATGAACTCCGCCACTTCGCGGGCGTATTTGAGGTCGATGGCGTCCACGTCCATGCCGATGGCGAATGTGCGGATGGGCTCTTTGCTCTCCCGCGCGGCGATGGCACAGACCAGCGAGGAATCCAGCCCGCCGGAAAGCAGGAAGCCCACCTTCGCGTCGGCGACCAAGCGCTTTTTCACACCCGCAATCAGCTTATCGTGGATGTTGCGGCACACGGTTTCGAGGCCGTCGCGGCAGACGGCGTCCACCTTGGCAATATCGTCGTAGCAGACAAACTTGCCGCTCTTCCAGTAGTGTCCCGGCGGGAAGGGCTTGATCTCGGCACACAGGCCGACGAGGTTCTTCGCCTCGCTGGCAAAGACAATGACGCCCTTATCATCGTAACCGTAAAACAGCGGACGGATGCCGATGGGGTCGCGGGCGGCGATAAACTCCCGCGTTCTCCCATCGTAGAGGATGAGCGCGAACTCCGCGTCCAGCATCGGGAACATCTCCACGCCGTACTCGAACCACAGTGGAAGCAGTATTTCGCAGTCGGAATCGCTGACGAAGGTGTAGCCCTTCTCGATCAGCATTTGCCGCTGGGCCGCGAAACCGTAGACCTCGCCGTTGCAGACCACATAGCTGCCGCTGCGCTCGAAGGGCTGCATCCCCTCCGGGTGTAAGCCCATAATGGCGAGGCGGTGGAAGCCCAGCACCCCGCCGCCGGTGTGGACGACAGCGCTGGCGTCAGGACCGCGGGAAACGGTCTTTTCAAAGCCGGTCTTGAAAGCGTCCACCGGCACGATGGGGTCACAATATCCCATAATGGAGCACATGGTTTTTCCTCCTATCTTACGCTGAACAGCAGTTCCCCGTAGGTCGGGAACGGCCAGAACGACTTCGCCGTAATTGTCTCCGCCTCGTCGCAGACTGCCCGCAGCTCCGCCATGCGCGGCAGCACGATATCGCGGATGGTGAACGCTTCGTTCACGGATTCCTCGGTGTCCTCCACGGCAAGCATGGCCCGCTCCAAGGCGTCGGTCTTGTCCGCGATGCAGTCCGCAAGACCCGACAGCCGCTCCGTCAGCTTCGTTTCATAGGCGCAGGCCAGCGCCGGCGCAATCGCTTTTTTCTTTGCCGCGCCGTCCGCGATCTCGGCGGAGTATGCCGACACCGCCGGAAGGATCTCCCGCCGCGCCATGTCCGCCATGGTGGTGGCCTCAATCATGACGGTCTTGCTGTAGTTTTCCAGCATGATCTCGCAGCGGGAGCGCAGCTCGTTTTCGGTAAAGACCTTGTGGAAGGTCAACAGCTCCACGTTTTTCTTCTTGAGCAGCGAGGGCGCACAGTCCGGCGTCGTGCGCAGCTCACTGAGTCCTCGTTTATCCACCGCCTCACGAATCCACGCCTCATCGTAGCCGTTGCCGTTGAAGATGATGCGCTTGTGGGCGGTGATTGCCTTCTGAATGAGGGTATGCAGCGCGGCGTGGAAGTCCTCCGCGCCTTCCAGCTCGTCAGCGTACTGCCGCAGGGATTCCGCCACCGCCGTGTTGAGGACGGTGTTCACCGTGGCGATGGACTGGGACGAGCCGACCATGCGGAACTCGAACTTGTTGCCTGTGAACGCGAAAGGCGAGGTGCGGTTGCGGTCGGTCATATCTCGGGCGAAGCGCGGCAAGGCGTGGACACCCAGCTTGACCACGGTTTTCTCCGCCGCGCTGTAGGCCGTGTCGGTTTCCAGCGCTTCCAGAATGGCGGTCAGCTCGTCGCCCAGAAAGACGGACACGACGGCGGGCGGCGCTTCATTGCCGCCGAGGCGATGGTCGTTGCCGGCGGTGGCGACGGTGGTGCGCAGCAGCTCCTGATACTCGTCCACCGCCTGAATAACCGCCACTAAGAACAGCAAAAACTGCGCGTTCTCGTGCGGCGTATCGCCGGGAGAGAGCAGGTTGACGCCGGTATCCGTGGCAATCGACCAGTTGTTGTGTTTGCCGGAACCGTTGACACCGGCAAAGGGCTTCTCATGCAGCAGACACACAAGGCCGTGCTTTGCCGCTACCTTCTGCATGATCTCCATGGTCAGCTGGTTCTGGTCGGTGGCGAGGTTGGTGGTCGTGTAAATCGGCGCCAGCTCATGCTGGGCGGGCGCGACCTCATTGTGCTCCGTCTTGGCGTAGATGCCGAGCTTCCACAGCTCCTCGTTCAGCTCGTCCATGTACGCCTGCACCCGGGGCTTGATGCTGCCGAAGTAGTGATCGTCCAGCTCCTGCCCCTTGGGCGGCTTCGCGCCGAACAGTGTGCGGCCGGTGTAGATGAGGTCGCGGCGCTGCTCGTACACGCTCTTGTCGATCAAAAAGTATTCCTGCTCGGGGCCGACGGAGGTGGTGACGTGGCTCACGCCCTCGTTCCCGAACAGCCGCAGCACCCGCATGGCTTGCTTGTTGATGGCCTCCATGGAGCGCAGCAGCGGGGTCTTTTGATCCAACGCCTCGCCGCCGTAGGCGCAGAACGCCGTCGGGATGCACAGCGTCCTGCCCTTGAGGAAGGCATAAGAGGTCGGGTCCCACGCCGTGTAGCCCCTTGCCTCGAAGGTGGCGCGCAGGCCGCCGGAGGGGAAGCTGGACGCATCCGGCTCGCCCTGAATCAGCTCCTTGCCGGAGAACTCCAGAATAACGCCGCCGTCCGGAGCCGGAGAGATAAAGCTGTCGTGCTTCTCGGCGGTCACGTTGGTCATGGGCTGAAACCAGTGGGTGAAGTGGGTCGCGCCGCGCTCCACCGCCCAGTCCCGCATGGCGTCCGCCACCGCGTCGGCGACAGTCGGGTCCAGGCGCTCGCCCCTGCGGACCGTCTGCTTGAGGGAATGATAGACCTTGCCGGGGAGCCGCGCCTTCATCGCCCGCTCATCAAACACCAGAGAGCCAAAATCATCGGGAATGCCTGCCATATCCAACACCCTTTCGAAACGAAATAAAAAGAAAAGGCGCCTCAGAGAGTGCAAAATACTCTCTGAGACGCCTTTGTCTCAATGCAAACAGTATAAAACAGGGAAAAGTTAAAATCAATCGTTATAATATCACAATTTACAAATAATGATACCGCGAAAATTCGTCAAGCTGCCTGTCATCCCCACTCCACTGTTCCCGGCGGCTTTGCCGTGATGTCATACACGACGCGGTTAACGCCGGAAACCTCGTTGACAATGCGCGAGGACGCGCGGTCCAGCACCTCATAGGGAATCCTCGCCCAATCCGCCGTCATAAAGTCATCCGTGGTCACAGCGCGCAACGCCAGAACCCGGTCATAGGTGCGGCCGTCACCCATGACGCCCACCGAGTGCGCGTCGGTCAGCACGGCAAAATACTGATTGACCGCGCCTGATAGACCGGCACACGCGATCTCCTCCCGGAAGACAGCGTCCGCTTCGCGCAGCATTATCAGCTTTTCTTCTGTCACCTCGCCCAGTACACGAATGGCAAGACCGGGGCCTGGAAATGGCTGGCGGTTCACCAGATAATCGGGAAGCCCCAACTCACGGCCCAATGCCCGTACCTCGTCCTTAAACAACAGACGCAGCGGCTCGATGATCTCCTTGAAGTCCACAAAGTCCGGCAATCCGCCGACATTATGATGGCTCTTGATGACCGCCGCTTCACCCTTGCCGGATTCGATCACGTCCGGGTAGATTGTCCCCTGTGCCAGAAAGTCCACCGCGCCGAGCTGCTTCCCCACTTCCTCAAACACGCGGATAAACTCCTCGCCGATACGCTTGCGCTTCTCCTCCGGTTCCGTCACGCCTGCGAGCCGCGCAAGGAACCGTTCCTGCGCATTGACACGGATCAGACGGATATCCCACCGGGCAAACGCAGCCATGACCTCGTCGCCCTCGTCTTTGCGCAGCAGGCCGTGGTCGACGAACACGCAGGTGAGCTGACTGCCGACAGCCTCCGCCAACAGCGCCGCGCACACGGACGAGTCCACGCCGCCCGACAGCGCCAGCAGCACCCGTCTGTTCCCAACCTTTTCTCGAATCGAAGCGATAGCGCTGTCCTTGTAGCTGCCCATGCTCCAATCCCCCGACACGCCGCAGACGTTGTAGAGGAAATTCCGCAGCATCTCCGCGCCCTGCTCCGTGTGCGCCACCTCCGGGTGAAACTGGACGCCGTAGAAGCCACGCGCTTCGTCGCAAATCGCAGCGGTGGGACAGGCGGTGCTGTGGGCGCAGGCGGTGAACCCATCCGGCAGCTTGGAGATATAATCCCCGTGGCTCATCCATGAAACGCTTTCTTCCGCAAGCCCCGCAAACAGGCGGCAGGCGGTGTCGTAGTGCGTCGGCGTTTTGCCGTATTCCCGTGCGGTGTCGCTCTGCGCGGGGCTGACCTGACCGCCGAGCTGCTGCGCCATGAGCTGGCAGCCATAGCAGATGCCGAGGATGGGAACGCCCAGTGCAAAGATTGCGGGATTCACGTGCGGTGCGCTTTCATCATAGACGCTGTTCGGCCCACCGGTGAAGATAATACCGGCCGCGTCGAACGCGCGGATTTCCTCCATTCCGGTAGAATAGGGCTTCAGCTCGCAGTAGACGTGCTGATCTCTCACGCGGCGGGCAATGAGCTGGTTGTACTGTCCGCCGAAGTCCAAAATCAGGATTTTCTCTTGCATAGATTTTCCTCCAAAGCAAAAAGAGAGCGCCTCAAAGGGTATAGAAAGCCCTTTGAGACGCCCTTGTCTCAACAAAAAAGAGTATAGGCGGCATACGCCGGTTTGTCAATCTTTTTGTTGACAGCTTTAGGAATTTCGTTGTATTCTTTTCCAGTATTTTTACACTTTTGGAGGGTGCGGCTATGAAATACACAGCGGCAGAAGTGATCCAATACGTCAGAGAGGAGGACGTAAAGTTCATCCGCCTCGCGTTTTGCGATGTGTTCGGGCGACAGAAAAACCTCGCCATCCTGCCCGACGAGCTGGAGCGGGCGTTTTCCTTCGGCATTCCTTTCGACGCCTCCGCCATTCCCGGCTTCGGCGGCGAGGTGCGCTCCGACCTCATCCTCCACCCCGATCCCGCCACGCTGTCCAGCCTCCCGTGGCACCCTGAGAACGGGCGTGTGGTGCGGATGTTCTGCTCCATCACCCACCCGGACGGCACACCCTTTGTCGGCGACTGCCGTGCGCTGCTCGCTCGCGCCGTGGAGGACGCAAAGCGCGCGGGCGTGTCCTTCGCCTTCGGCGCGGAGATGGAATTTTATCTGTTCAAGACCAACGAGGACGGCGAGCCGACGAAGATCCCCTATGACCGCGCCCATTACATGGACATTGCCCCCGACGACAAGGGCGAGGCGGTGCGCCGGGAAATCTGCCTGACGCTCTCGCAGATGGGCATTCAGCCGGAGTGCGCCCACCACGAAGAGGGACCGGGGCAGAACGAGATCGACTTCCGCTACTCCGATCCGCTCTCCGCGGCGGACAACGCCATCACCTTCCGCTCCGTGGTCAAAACCATCGTCGCCCGGAACGGCCTCGCCGCCGACTTCTCCCCCAAGCCTCTCCCCGACGAGGCGGGCAACGGGATGCACATCAACTTCTCCGTCCGCGCAGAGGACGGGCAGGATAAGCTCCCCTTTGCCATCGCGGGCATCATGGACAAGGTGCGGGAGCTGACGGTGTTCCTGAATCCCATTGAGGAGTCCTACCGCCGTCTCGGCAGCAGCAAGGCGCCGGGCTACATCACCTGGTCGAGCGAGAACCGCTCCCAGCTCATCCGCATCCCCGCCGCGCCGCAGGAGCAGTACCGCGCGGAGCTGCGCTCTCCCGATCCCGCCGCGAATCCGTATCTCGCCTACGCCCTGCTCATCTATGCGGGGCTGCACGGCATCGAAAACCGTCTGCCCCTGCCAAAGAGCGCGGACGTGAACCTCTACACCGCCGACGCGGAGACGCTCCGGCAGTATCAGCGCATTCCCGCCACGCTGCATGAGGCGGAGGCCGCCGCAAAGAGCAGCGACTTCATCCAATCGCATCTGCCCGAGTTGATCCTGCGCGCCTACACCGAGCGTTGACGCTGCCCTGAAATCCGAGGAAAGGAGGAGCGCGCATGGTATTTCAGGAACACACCTACGGCGTCCTGATCGTCTCCACGTCCGACAAGTTCATCGAAGCGACCCGCGCGCTCCTGCCGCCCACGGATTACTACCCGGTGGAAACCGCCCACAGCGCGGGCGAGGCGCGGCGCTCGCTGCTGGAAGGCGCCTTTGACCTTGTGCTGATCCAGACGCCGCTGCGGGATGAATTCGGCAGCCGCCTTGCCACCGACATTTGCCAAAGCTCCGGCGCGGGCGTGCTGCTGTTCGTGAAAAGCGAGGTCTACGACGACGTGTATGCCAAGGTGACGGAGCACGGCGTCATGGTGCTGCCCGTGCCAACTTCTACGCAGATGGTGGCGCAGACGCTTCGCATCCTGTGCGCTGCGCGGGAACGGCTGCGCCGTATGGAGGAAAAGCAGGCGACGGTGGAGGAAAAGATCGAGGAGATCCGCGCCGTGAACCGCGCCAAGTGGCTGCTGATCGAGCGGCTGGGCATGACCGAGGCAGAAGCCCACCGCTACATTGAGAAGCAGGCGATGGATCTGCGTCTGCCACGCAGAGAGGTTGCGGAAAACATCATCAAAACCTATTGACAAGCGCGAAAAAGCGTAGTATTCTCCCATTTGTTGAACAAAGGCGTTCATTGAGGGACAAGTGCCCCCAATGGACGCCTTTTTTATTTTCAGGCGTTCGCCTGAAAATAAAAAGCATATTATCGCCATTTCGCTCGTCCCTGTGGGACAACCGCGAAATATGGCTGTTCACAAACGGCTTGCCGTTTGTGAAAGAACGCTTTAACGGAGGACGCTATGACAAAGTACATTTTCGTAACCGGCGGCGTGGTATCGGGGCTGGGCAAGGGCATTACGGCAGCGTCGCTGGGGCGGCTTTTGAAGGCGCGGGGCCTGACCGTCGCGGCGCAGAAGCTCGACCCGTACATCAACGTCGATCCCGGCACCATGAGCCCCTATCAGCACGGCGAGGTCTACGTCACCGAGGACGGCGCGGAGACCGACCTCGACCTTGGACATTACGAGCGCTTTATCGACGAGGATCTGAACCGCTACTCCAACCTTACCACCGGCAAGGTCTACTGGAACGTGCTGAACAAGGAGCGGCGGGGCGAATACCTCGGCTCCACGGTGCAGGTCATTCCCCACATCACCGACGAAATCAAAGAGTTCATCTACCGCGTCGGCAAGCATTCGGACGTGGTCATCACTGAGATTGGCGGCACCATCGGCGACATTGAGAGCCAGCCGTTCATCGAAGCGGCGCGGCAGGTGTCGCTGGAGGTGGGGCGTGAAAACAGCCTGTTTCTTCATGTGACGCTGGTGCCCTATCTCAAGGGTTCCGATGAACACAAGTCCAAGCCCACGCAGCATTCGGTCAAGGAATTGCAGGGCATGGGCATCCACCCCGACGTGATCGTGCTGCGCAGCGACGAGCCCATCGAGGACGAGAGCATCTTCCGCAAGATCGCGCTTTTCTGCAACGTGCAGCCGGACTGCGTGATCGAGAACCGCACCGTCCCCTGTCTGTACGAAGCGCCGCTGATGCTGGAGGAAGCAAACCTCTCCGGCATCGTCTGCCGCAAGCTGGGACTGGACACGCCCGCGCCCGACCTGCGCGAATGGGCCGACATGGTAGAGCGCATGAAGCACCCGACGTCCAGCGTGACCATTGGTCTGGTCGGCAAGTACACGCAGCTCCACGACGCCTATCTCTCCGTTACAGAGGCGCTGCGCCACGCGGGCAGCGCCCTCGGCGCAGAGGTCGAGATCCGTTGGGTCGACTCGGAACAGATCACGGCGGAGAACGTTGGAGCCGCACTTGCCGGTCTGGATGGCATTCTCGTCCCCGGTGGTTTCGGCGACCGTGGGATTGAGGGCATGATCCTCGCCGCGCGGTATGCACGGGAGAACCGGGTGCCATACCTTGGTTTGTGCCTCGGGATGCAGATTGCGGTGATCGAGTTCGCGCGCCACGTCGCAGGCATCCCCGACGCCAACTCCGGCGAGTTTGACGCGCAGTGCCGCCACAAGGTCATCGACTTCATGCCGGGGCAGAGCAACGAGATTGACAAAGGCGGCACGCTCCGCCTCGGCAGCTATCCCTGTCAGATCGCGGCGGACACCACCATGGCGCGCTGCTACGGCACAACGCAGATCACCGAGCGCCACCGCCATCGCTATGAGTTCAACAACAACTACCGCAAGACGCTGACGGACGCAGGGCTGACGCTCAGCGGACTTTCGCCGGATAGCAGTCTGGTGGAAACGGTGGAGCTGTCCGAGCTGCCGTTCTATGTGGGTGTGCAGTACCACCCGGAGTTCAAGAGCCGCCCCAACAAGCCGCATCCGCTGTTCACGGGATTTCTGCGCGCGGCGATGAGATAGGTATATCGCGCAAATCCATCTCCACAGTAACTAAGAACTACACCCATGATGCTGGACGCTCCGGCCTCATGGGTGTCTCTGTCATCCGATCGCAATCAGCCGCGCGATGGCGTCCTCCTCGCCGAGCGCGCCGCGCGCGTAGGCGTCGCGGATATCCTGCGCCTGCGCCACCTGACGGTTGTACTCCGTGTCGTCCTTCTTGCGGCGCTGGTGCTGCTGCTTCAGGCGGTTGTAGGTGCGCTGGTATTCCTGCTGCACCGGCGACGCCTCCTCACGCTCCCGCTTCTCCTTCGTGTGCGCGCCGACCTTGCGGCAGGTGCGCGTCGTCTCGCCCGGCGCGATGTTGTTGCAGTAACAGGTGTTGTACCCGCGCGTCAGTAAACTGAACGCTATCTTTGCTTGAAAGCGTTTCGTCCTCGTCGCTCTATGATCTATTTTGCCGCTGTGAAGATACGGCGCTCCACAAGTTATTCCGTGGAGAGATAGCGGTGTAGCTTGATCCACATTGCCGACGACACAATATACGGTATTTTTACCTTGACAAACACAACATCTTGTGTTATATATCAATATGTAATTGATTGTATGTGCGTCCCAGTACGGGAGTTGGCCAAGTGCCTCCTATTGCGGAAGCCCTGTGCTTCCGCCTTGCACACGTTATGTTGGATTGTACGCAAAGGATGCAGTAGGTGTACTGCGTCCTTTTTAATGTTTCACCGCCGAAAGGCATAATCAGAAACAGCGTTTTCTTTGCGCGCTCGTCCGTTCGCTGTCGTTGCGCAAAGCACAGGCTTTAGCATTTTTGCGCGCTCCACGAGAATCGCGCAGGACGCAATAACACGAGATAACACGGCTCAACACAATCGCCGCAAAAGTTGCAAAATGCCGATATTTTCTGCTTGACAAGCAGAATTTACTCGATATAATAAGAATGTATTTGGTCGACGATGCTGCCGCGCATGATGAGCGGGTGGAAATCGTCGGATTTAGGGCGGATCATTTTTTAGGGCGGATCATTTTTTAGGGCGGATCTTTCTTAGGGCGGAGCATAGAGACAAGGGGGTACTATGCCCTCTTGCCTTTTCGCAAATCGACTGAGAAGAATTTTACGACCGAGAAAATAAAATAACCGAGAGCTTTTAAAAGACACGAGAAGACTTGAAGCGTCCCGTCATGGGACAGCGACAGTCTTACCGTGTCTTTTTATATATCTGCGCAAATGTGCCGGATCGCCGCTCCGGTACAGCAGGAACGATGACATGACACCCCAAATTGATGATGGACCAAGAATGCCGTTTGGACGGTACGGCAGAGAACCGTCCGGAGAGCCCGGCAAGCTCTCGCCTCCTGCGCTGATGCAGTCAGAGTGCATCGCCGGCGACGCAGGTATCCCTCGCAACCGATCCGCAGCCGGAGCGGATCAAAGGACACACGCGGCGATTGGTCAGAGCAATCGCGCGCACCCGAGTTCAGCGGGCGTGTCCGCCGTCGCTGTCGCCCTCATTCGGGCGGCGGCAGGGATCATATTCCCCACGTGGCATTTGTACTGACCATGTCCAAACCTTAATCAGAGACAGACGACACTTTGCTGTATCGAATTCCTCTGTTACAAAGGCTTCTTCGTCTCTGAGCTGTGCCGGTTCCGCGGAAATTGAACGGAAACGGCGGCAAATGTCAGCGGGCGAGCTATGCCCATACGCCTGAACGACCATCATCAATTCGGAGGTTCATATATATGTCTACATACAACATCTACCTTGACCTTGTCGCCCAGTTGGGCAAGCTGGCGCGGCACAACCGGCAAGGCAGCTTTCAAACCAAACGGCGCTACTATGAGGCGATGCAGCGGTTTTGCCGCTACCTTGCCGAGGAATACCACCTGCAAAAGCTCTCGAACATCAGCGGCAAGCACTTCGTCGCCTATGTGGAGCACCTGCAAAACAGCGGCAAGTCGGCGAGCACCATCAAGACCGACCTCGCAGCGATCCGCTTCTTCCACGACAAGATGGAGCACGCCAAGTATCGCCTGCCTAACAACGACGCCCTCGGCGTCGCGTTGGAGCGGCGGCGCTTCGGCGGCGTGGACCGCACTTGGAGCGCGGTGGAGTTCAACCGCATGATCGGCAAGGCGGTGGAGTCGGAACGCGACGACATTGCCTGCGCTATGTATCTAGGACGTTTCGCCGGGCTGCGGATCCACGAGGTCATGCGGATCGACACGGCGACGGCGGAGCAGGCGCTGCGCGAGGACGCCATCACCATCAAGGGCAAGGGCGGCAAGATGCGCACAGTCCCCATCGAGGATGAGCGCGTCCGCGTTGCTCTTGAAGCCATGCTCAAACGCACCGAGCGCGGTCATAAGCTGTTTGTGCCGGACGGCGTACCCACCGATCGCGCCATCAACGGCGTGCAGCTTTTTATCCTCAAGCACCGCGATAACATTGCCGACGACAGCCGCGAGGCCAACCTGACCTTTCACGGACTGCGCCACACCTACGCGGCGGTCAAATATCATGTTCTTACGGAAAACGGCACAAATCCGTTGGATGCGCATTTCACCGTGTCGCGTTTGCTTGGTCACGAGCGCGCCGATGTGACGAATATCTACCTCGCGTCGGTCAAGAAGGAGGCGCGCGATGGAGAATAAGTATCGCTCCCTCGACGAGTTGCCGCCGGCGCTCCGTGTGGAGGACTTGATGCCGATTCTCGGCATTGGGCGCAACACCGCCTATGAGTTGGTGCGCAGCGGACAGATTCGCAGCATCAAAATCGGGCGTCAAATCCGCGTGCCGAGGGACGCCGTGGTCGAGTTCCTCGGTAGGAATTGACGCCACAACGACGCCAACGCTGCTCTCAAAACGGTGACTGACGCCACGTTGACGTCAAATCATCGCCTTCCTCGTTCTCCCATGGCGTCACAATGGCGTCATGAGAGTCGCAGAGGCGAACCATCCATATATTCCACAACAAACCGGAGGTAACCTTATGAAAATCATAAACGGGTTCGTAGTCATTGGATGCGATCATGGCTACGGCAATACGAAGACCGCAAACCACTGCTTCAAAACCGGCGTCCTGCGTTACGACACGAAGCCGACGTTTGCCGCCTATCTGCTGACCTTCCGAAATCATTATTATCTCATCGGCGAGGGTCACAAGGAGTTTCTGGCGGACAAGACCGCGGACGATGACTTTTACATTCTGACACTCGCCGCTGTTGCATGCGAGTTGGAGTCCGCAGGGCTGACGGAGGCAAACGTGTATCTCGCCGTCGGCCTGCCCCTGACCTGGACGGCTGCGCAGAAAACGGAGTTCGCCGCCTATCTCAGCCGCGATGAAGATGTGCGCTTTACCTACAGGAAAACGGACTATCACATCCACATCGTCGGCGTGAAGGTCTATCCGCAGGGCTACGCCGCCGTCGCGCCGATCAAGTCGCAGATGACCGGCGTCAACCTCGTCGCGGACATCGGCAACGGCACCATGAACGTGCTTTACATCGTGGGCGGAAGGCCACAGTCCGGCAAGATGTTCACGGAGAAGTTCGGCACCTATCAATGCACCCTTGCCGTGCGCGAGGCATTCATGCGCCAGACCCGCCGTGAGCTGAACGACGCCATCATTGACGAGGTGTTCCGCACCGGCACGGCGAACATCAAAGCAAGTGACCTCGCCATCGTCCGCGCTGCCGCGACCGAGTATGTGGCGGAGATCTTCCGCAGGTTGCGGGAGCATGGCTACGACGAGGACACCATGATGCTCTATATCACGGGCGGGGGCGGCTGCCTCGTCAAACACTTCTACCGCTTCGACACCGAGCGTGTAAAGTTCATCGACGACATCTGCGCCGCCGCCAAAGGCTACGAGTACATGGCGGAGCTTCAGATCAAGGCAGGACAGGAATAATGGGCGTTTACAGAACTTCTGTACGCTTTGACCTGCGAAACGAGCGCGAAAAGCGTGCCGCTGACTACTTGAAGAGCCTAAAGCACGGCGAGGGCAACCGCTTTATTGTTGACGCCGTGCTTGCCCGGATCGACAGCAGTGATGATACAAGGCTATTGGCGCAGATCCGCCAAATGTTTCGTGAAGAAGTTAAGCTCGTCTCTGCCGCAGCCCCCGCCGAGCCTGTTGAACGTGCCGATGAGCGGGCAATCGACACGAGCGTGCTGGACGATCTTAAGTTGTTCGGGTAGTGGTCTGCAAAATTTAGGTGAAGGAATTTCAAACAAACATTTGACTACCTGCCGCGCGGGGCGTATCATAAAAGTATGATTTTCTCCGCGCGGCGAAAGGAGGTATTATACTATGCCGCGCACCACAAATAAGTTAAAAAATACACGCAGAGGGAACAATGAGGGCAGCATTTTCCGCCGCAGCAGTGACGGAAAATGGGTCGGGCAAATCTCCGCAGGTTATCGAGCCGAGGACGGCAAGCCGATTCGCAAATACTTCTATGGAAACACACGGGAGGAAGTTGCGCATCTGGTCGCGTTGGAAGTAGCAACATCGCCCAATAAAGGCACCGCAGTTCCACAGGAATTGATCGTTAAGGATTTTTTGCACCAATGGCTCACCTCGTTTAAGGTGTATGAGGTCAGCTCCCGTACGATGGAGTTGTATTATTCCTGCGAGCGGCTCCACATCGTCCCAGTTTTGGGTGATATTCCCGTTTCCAGCGTCACGCCGATTCAGATCCAAACATTGCTCTATCAGCTCCAGTCCGAGAAGCAGCTTTCCCGCCGCACGATCTCTCTTGTGCGCAGTGTGCTGATCCAGATGTACGATTATGCCATTGATCTGCGGCTTGTGGACAACAATCCCGCCCGCAACGCCAGGCTGCCGAAGCAACCGCGCAAGCCCGAAGAAAAAGAAAAAGTGATTTCGATTGCACAGCGTGAGGCGCTGCTCAAGGCTGCCGCTGAGGACGAGATCATGTGCCCTATTCTCACGATGCTCATGCTCACGGGGATGCGGATCGGCGAGGTATTGGCGCTTCAGTGGAAGCACATCAACTTCGTGGCAAAGACCATCGACATTCGCCAGTCCTTGACGCGCGAACTGGTCTTCGACGAGGACGGCAAGACGCAGAAAATGGTGGATGTCCTTGGCACAACGAAGACGCTTACCTCGCAGCGCACAATCCAAGCGCCTGACTTAGTGTTGGAGCGCCTGCGCCGATGGATGCGCTACGTCGCAACACTCAAAGGTGGGCTAGATGTGCTCAGACCGGACGGGTTCGTATTCGTCAGCACCCGCACGATGCAGATGCGCACCTATTCCGGCTTCCGCGCCAGCTATCGGCACTTTCTCAAGCGAAACGGGTTTGAGAACGATGGGCTGAACCTGCACCGTTATCGCCATACCTACGCTTCGATGCTGTTGGAGCAGGAGGTCAACCCAAAGGTTGTGCAGAAGCTTTTGGGGCACAGGGACGTCTCTACGACGCTTGGCATCTATACCCACGTCGTTCCAGAGGTCTTTTCGGCTGTAACGGCGGCGGTGAACGAGGCAACCAATCAATTGATGGCCGGAAACTACGCGCCGAAGCGGAATGCCGCCCAAATTCGACAGCAATTGCAGCAGTTGGACCCATTGCTTTCGGACGACATTGAAATAAATCTCAAATTTGCGTAAGGCAAGACACTTCGCTTTTCGGGATTTCAGGAAAATTGCAACATTTTTTGTCAGATACTTTTGCAGTAGTTTGCAGTAAATGACCTAAAATAAGGCAGTATTCGAGGACATTTGATAAAACGTGTCCTCGTACCGCGGACACAAGTTTCTTGAAATAGTAAGAAAATCTCCCGAAAACAAGATGTTTTCGGGAGATTTTTGGTGGAGACTGCTGGACTCGAACCAGTGACCTCCTGCGTGTGAAGCAGGCGTCCCACGTCCCCGCAATCCCGCATGGATAAAGGGTTTCAGCGTTTTGCCGGTCAAAATTTGCAACAAATTTGCAACAACGCCAGCCGAACCGACCGCAAATCACAGCATAAAATTTGAGCTTACAAACGATCTGCCCTTGCGATACAGCCTGTTACAAGCCGCTTTTTTCTTATATGTTATGACAGCCGAGCGTCCCTGATGTTTGCGTTTTCCAGCGCCGCGAGCGCGTCCTCGGCGGCGTGACATCAGGCGACAGCACTTCATTGCCCCCTATTTCGAGATAGCCGATATAATGATATCAGGCTACAGTTTTTTGCTTGCTTTACAAAGATGTCGCCATTTGCCTGACCGCCGCCAAGTAGTCCTTGTCGTGATTCGTGATGATCCCCATATCTTCCAACCCAAGATAACCAAGAAAATCACCATCATAAGAGAATTTGGCGCCATCATACATGTCCGGATCACCGGAACTCAGGAACATGGCAACTTTCCTAAGCGTCTCCGGCGCTTTGGGGTAAAGCGCGGAATAAAAACGATCGACTGTGCATTTCAGCTGCCCGCTGATACCGTGATAGTAGATCGGCGAGGCAAGCACCAACATCTGAGTATCCTTCAGCTCTGCATAGATCTCCTGCATGTCGTCCTTTTGAACACATACGCCGTGCCCTCTCCCATGGCAATATTCACAGGCAAGGCAGCCCTTGATATTCTTTCGGCACACATTGATTACCGCCACGTCATGTCCTGCGCTTTCAGCAGTTTCCCGAAACACAGCGACCATTTTCGCTGTATCGCCCTGCGGGCGCGGGCTCCCGTTCAATACAAGAATTTTCATCGCGTTTCCTCGTTTTTCTCAATACCAGTCATGCTTCTCACCACGATCCAGATCTCCGATCTTTGCCATCTCATCGTCAGTCAGTTCAAAACCGAACAGGTCGAGGTTTTCCCTTATATGATCAGAATTGCTCGAACCGGGGATCACGACGATGCCTCGCTGTAGATCCCAGCGCAGGATGACCTGCGCTGGAGATACGCCATGAGCTTCCGCAATCGCTTCGATCGTTTCGTTTCCCAACAGATCGGCAGTGTAGCCTCTCCCACCCAGCGGATACCAACACTGCACCACAATGCCTTTTTCCTGGATGAACGGAACGACATCCTGCTCCTGATAATAGGGGTGGATCTCGTTCTGCACCAGTGCCGGTGTGATCGTGACCTGCGGCAGGAACTCGGTCAATTCTTCTACATACCAGTTGGAGAGACCAAGAGAGCGAATCTTGCCCTGCTCCACATATTTTTCCATAGCCTGGTATGCCTTCACATCGTTGGTTCCGGGATGGTGAAGGAGCATCATGTCGATGTACCCGATATCCAGCTTATTAAGCGCCATATCGATGGCGGCCTCGGGATCGCTGAATTGATTCGGGTATATCTTGGTGATAACAAAGATTTCCTGACGGGGAATGCCATATTCCTCCATGCCTCTGCGGACACCCTCGCCCACGGCCTCCTCATTTCCGTACATATAGGCCGTGTCAATGAGCCTGCCACCGTTTTCCAGAAGCGCCATCACGGAACTCACGCAGGTATCGTGATCGAGCGCATAGGTGCCGAGACCGAGGATCGGCATCACATATCCGCTGTTCAACAAAACAGTTCTGCTCTCAAAATCAAAAACACCGGATGTCCTGCTTGTATCTGTCTGACTCACCACAGTCTCATCTTCTCCTTTGGGTTCCACTATATCAGCAGAACTGTTCGAACTATGCTTTTCTGCTTCCGGTTCGAAGCCCTCTTGTTCTGTTGCCCGACAGGCCGACAGGCAGATCAGAAGAATCGCCAAAGCTGTAAGCGCCGCAAGCTGTTTTTTCATGTTCGTGATCTGCCTCCACCCTTACTTGAATTATTTCAAGTATTCCTCAAAGAAACTCTGCAGCTTATCAAATGGGATCGCGCCCTTGCCGCCGCCGTTATAAAGATCGGTATGGGAAGCACCCGGAATGATGAGCAGTTCCTTGTTTTCGATGTACTTGCTGTCCTTTACCATGTCAGCATAGGCGTCCCTATCTTTTTTGGTTGCACAACATGGTCCGAGTGTTAATAACGGACTTGACCAAACCTCAGCGGGAAACCGTTGCCAGCACTCGGTTTAAGGCATAATACATTTCTCATTTTATTCTGTGCTAAATCTTGACATAGGACCAATGCCGGAGTAGTGCCTCTTCCGGGCAATCGACCTCAACGCCGATCTTCCGCCCAGGCTCGCTGAGCTGCGACAGACGCGTGATCGGCGCGTCCTTCTGCGTGCCGCAGCCCGTCAGCAACCATAGCGACAGCACCAGCAGCACCAATATCGGCGCAAGTATGGTGCTCCGTTTTTTGTTCATAGTCTTCTCCCTCCGTTCCGGGGCGGCTGGATTCAAGATGATTTCCGCTTGTCGTTTCACCTTGCCGAATCCGGGCTGTATGGCATGATCTTATTCCGCGTTTCTGAGCTGCGCCGTTTCCGCAGCGGCAATCTCGTCCAGCATCGCAATCGTCTGCAGAATATCTCCCTCCGTCGTGTTGGCGTTGATCATGCACATCCGGAGGGTTTTCTTACCCATCAACGTAGTCGTCACGATGAACGCAAATCCGCTGCCGATGATTTTTTTGGAGATTCTGGCGGTCAACTCGTCCAGTTCCTCATCGGACAGGCCCTCCGGCGCATAACGGAAGTTGATCGTGCCGCAGCAGGGATTGGAAATGATCTCCCAGTTCGGCCGCTTGCTCAGTTCTCTTTTCACAATGTTGGCATTATAGAAAGAGTACTCGATCAGTTCCGCCAGCAGGTCTGTTCCCGACGCCTGCAGCGTATACCAGAGCTTGATGGCCCGGGCAGGACGGGACATTTCAGGGCCGAGATCCCATGCGTCGTTATGCTCGCTGGAGCTGACGTCTGCAAGATATTCCGGGTGTTCCGTGAAGGAATTGAGCAGGTGCTTTTTGTCTTTTACGATGAGGGTGCTGCAGCTGTATATCTGCATCAGCCATTTGTGGGTGTCCCAAGAAAAGGAGTCGGACAGCTCGATGCCCTTCGCCAGATTGCGATAGATCGGGGAAATCAGGATGGACGCGCCGAAGGCGCCGTCGATGTGGAACCAGAGACTGTATTTCTGCGCGACATGGCCGACCGCCTCCAGCGGGTCGATGCTGCCGGTGTTGGTGGTGCCGAGGCTGCCGATGACGGCGAAGGGCTTTTTGCCGGAGTGTAGATCGCGGTCAATTGCGGCATCCAGAAGGTCCACACGCATCTTGAAATCCCCGTCCGTCGGGATCTTTACGATTTGGTCCTGCCGGAAGCCGATGATGCGCAAACCCTTTTCATTGGAGCTGTGCGCCTGATCGGAGAGGTACGCTACACCCTTTGAAAACTCCTCCGGGGCCAGCCGGGAATCCCTGGCGGCCACCATAGCGCTCATGTTAGCCATGGAAGCGCCGGACAGGAACACGCCGCCGACGTTGGTGTCGGGGTAGCCCGCGCATTTGCCCATCCACTTCACCAGATTCTCCTCGATCGCCCCGGCACCCGGTGCCTGCTCCCAGCCGCCCACATGGAGGTTGTACACGTCCGTGAGGATGCTGCCGGCCAGGGAATACGGCGAGACTGCCGCCGCCACGAAGGAGAAAAACCTGGGGTGCTGCGTTAGCATCGCCTGCTCAAACACATCGTTGACCAGCTCATTTCCCACCTCCAGCGGGTCTCTGCCCTTCGCCGGGATGTCCATGGACAGGATACGTTCTACTGTCTCCTCGCTGGGCTTTTCGAAGATGGGCAGATCTCGGATATACGCGTTTTTCTCTATGATCTTTTCGATATAACTGTTTAATTGCGCTGCCTGATCCTCAAATCCTTTTTTTACGCTTTTGTCAAATTCAAGCCAATCAAACATTGTAATATCTCCTTTCCAACTGTGATACCGCGACTGATATCCTTTTGCTCGATTTTTCGTATCTCATATTATATATTTTCTCAATATAATTATCAACGTATAATTAGTCGGGAATGAAAAAATGCAGGAAATCGACAAAATTGCAATTTTGCGATCGCCCTCAGAAGAAAAATTGCAGATTTGCAATCTAACAGCGTGTAAGAAAATAAACTTCAGAGCTTCCTTAAAATTGGGTGCGCGATCATAAGGGAAGCGTATATTGTTTTCCTTTTTGTTTTGTGATAACATGAAACCAATCTTACAGAGAATCATACGTGATTTGAATAGATGAAAAGAGCGATGATATGAACAATATCAACAAAAAGCTGATCAGCTCGCAGGTGGAGGATGATCTTTCACACTTCATCATGAAGGAATGCCGTGTCGGAGACCGTTTGCCGAATGAATTTCAGCTTGCGGAAAAGTTTCATACAAGCATGTCAACTATCCGAGAAGTTGTCAAAAGTCTTGTCAGTCAGGGAATTCTGGAAGTCCGGCAGGGATCGGGCACCTATGTCACTGCGCTGGAAAGGGTGGATGATGACCCGCTGCATCTTTCGCGTCACAAGGATAAATACCGTCTTGCGCTGGAACTGTTCGACGTTCGCCTGATGCTGGAGCCCGGTATTGCGGCGAAGGCTGCGGAGAATGCAACCACCGAAGAAATCGAGGAGCTGCAGCACCTGTGCTTGGAGGTAGAAAACCTGATCAGGGAGGGTAAAGATCATATCCCAAAGGATATTGAGTTTCACTCCTGCATTGCAAAATGCAGCGGAAATTTTGTTGTCCAGACCCTGCTGCCGATCATTCAAACCGCCGTTTACACCTTTGGTTATCTGACAGACCGTTCACTCAGCGACGAGACGATCATGACGCACAGGATGATTGCGGACGCCATTGCCCGCCATGACTCGGTCGGGGCGAGCTGCTCCATGACCTCGCATCTCGCGGCGAACTATTCAGCCATTATGGACGCTATCACACTGAGGGATCAAGAAAACCCAAATGCTTTAAATTCATCAGATGAATTTTTGCAAAAATAGGAATTTATGTGCAGATTCACGATACTGTCAATTACAATCAACGCCTTTTGCGTCTAGCAAGAGGCTCTTTTTTGTTCATTTTGTGAAATAAGTCATCCCACTAACGAATGACTTGCATCTTGTGCAAATGAGCTGTATGATGAATTTGCAAATACATCAGATGTATAAAATCCCCGGGGAAAACAATTTTTCAAGCAAGCAGAAGCAGAACAACACGGTACTGTATTTCGAATGGTAAGACAAGTTTATAGGAGGAATAAAATAATGACAGCGGAAGTCATGCTTGATCCTACGCGATTGATTATCGCGGCCATCGTTGGCCTCGTGATTCTCCTGGTTCTCATCATCAAGTTCAAAGTACAGGCAATGGTCTCAATCCTCGTTGGTGCCATCTGTATTGGCCTTCTTGCCGGTATGCCGGCCACCACGATCATCAACGCTGTGAATGACGGCATCGGAAATACCCTTAAAGGGATTGCGCTATTGGTCGGTCTCGGTTCCATGTTCGGCGCGATCCTTGAAATCTCAGGCGGCGCACAGACGCTGGCCGTCACCATGGTAAAAAAGTTCGGCGATGAGAAAGCGGCATGGGCCCTCGGTATTACCGGTATGATCATTGCAATGCCTGTGTTCTTTGATGCCGGCCTTATCATCCTGATCCCCTTGGCCTTCTCCCTCGCCAAACGTACAAAACGCTCCACTTTGTTCTACGCCATCCCGCTTCTCGCCGGCCTTGCTGTTGGCCACGCCTTCATTCCTCCCACGCCAGGTCCTGTCCTTGTTGCCACTATGCTGAATGTTGACCTCGGCTGGGTTATTCTGGTCGGTATCTTTTGCGGCGCAGTCGCTATGATTGTTGCCGGCCCCGTTTTTGGCAAATACTGCGGACAGAAATACATGATTCAGGTTCCCGAGCGTGTGGGCATGCAGGAGGAGATCGACGAGTCCAAGCTCCCCAAATTCGGCACCATCGTCGCCATCATCTTCATCCCCCTGATCCTCATTATCCTCAAATCCCTCGCGGGTGTGATTCCGGCCCTGTCGGCCCTGCAGCCCCTCTTCAACTTCCTGGGCGAGCCCTTTGTGGCCCTGCTGATCGCCACCATCGCCGCCATGATTATTCTGGGCTTGCGCCATGGCTACACCATGGAAGAGCTTGAGAAGATCATGACCAAGTCACTCGAACCCACAGGCCTTATCCTTCTTGTCACTGCATGCGGCGGCGTGCTGCGCTACATGCTTCAGTACTCCGGCCTCGGCGATGTGATCGGCAACGCTGTGTCTTCCGCGAATATGCCCATCGTATTGCTGGCATTCATCGTCGCGGTCCTTGTCCGCATCAGCGTCGGTTCCGCGACTGTAGCCATGACCATGGCAGCAGGAATCGTTGCGGCTCTGCCCGGTATCAGCGAACTTTCTCCCATGTATTTGGCCTGCACAGTGGCCGCGGTCGCGGGCGGTGCCACAGTCTGCTCTCACTTTAACGACTCCGGCTTCTGGCTCGTCAAGTCTCTTGTGGGTATTGACGAGAAGACGACGCTCAAGACTTGGACCATCATGGAGACCCTGGTTGGTCTTACAGGCTTCCTTGTTGCCCTTGTCATTTCCTTCTTCGTCTGATAAAGTATTGGTATACGAAAGGAGCCAGAGCCATGAATGAGCTGACCAGTCAGAAAATGAGAAAACTTGCCCCAGAGCTTGATCCCCTGCGCCTCGGCACTGGATGGAAGCTGGAGGATCTCTCCAAACCGCAGATCATCGTGGAGAGCACCTTCGGCGACAGCCACCCTGGTTCCGGACATCTAAACCAGCTTGTAGAGGCGGCCTGCCGTGGCATCGCCGACGCAGGCGGACACGGGGCCCGTTATTTCTGCACCGACATTTGTGACGGCGAAAGTCAGGGCACGGACGGCATCAACTTCAGCCTTGCCAGCCGCGAGATGATCGCCAACATGATTGAGATTCACGCAAACGCCACACCCTTTGACGGGGGCGTGTTTATGGCAAGCTGTGACAAGGGCATGCCCGGCAATCTGATCGGCATGGCCCGTGTGAATATCCCGTCCGTCATGGTAACGGGCGGCACGATGAGCGCCGGCCCCGAACTGCTGACACTCGAACAGCTCGGCATGTATTCCGCCCAGTTTGAGCGCGGCGAGATCGACGAGGAACGGCTCACCTGGGCCAAGTGCAACGCCTGCCCAAGCTGCGGCGCTTGCAGCTTCATCGGCACAGCCTCTACCATGCAGATCATGGCGGAAGCTATGGGCCTGTCCCTGCCCGGTTCTGCGCTGCTGCCCGCCACAAGCCCCGATCTTCTGGACTATGCCTACCGCGCCGGCAAGCAGTCTGTGGAGCTTGCGTGGAAGGGACTTCGGCCCAGCGACATTGTGACCATGGACAGCCTGGAAAACGCGATCCTTGTCCATGCCGCGATCTCCGGTTCCACCAATACGCTGCTGCATTTGCCCGCCATCGCCCATGAATACGGCCTTGAGATCGACGGCGATACTTTCGACCGTCTGCACCGCGGCGCGCATTATCTGCTGGATCTCCGTCCTGCTGGACGATGGCCCGCTGAGTTCTTCTACTATGCCGGCGGCGTGCCCGCCATCATGGAGGAAATCAAGAGCGTGCTGCACCTTGACGCCATGACCGTGACAGGTAAGACGCTAGGTGAAAATCTGGAAGAGCTGAAAGCCAACGGTTTCTATGAACGCTGCCAGAAATGGCTGGACGAGGCCAACGTCAAATACGGCATCCGTATCACGAAGGAAGACATCATCCGCCCCTATGACAAAGCCATCGGCAACGACGGCAGCGTCGCCGTGCTCAAGGGCAACCTCGCTCCGGAGGGCGCGGTCATCAAGCACACCGCCTGCCCGAAGGAAATGTTCAAGGCTGTTCTCAACGCCCGCCCCTTTGACAGCGAAGAGGAGTGCCTGGATGCTGTGCTTCACCACAAGGTTCAGAAGGGCGACGCCGTGTTTATCCGCTACGAAGGGCCGAAGGGCTCCGGTATGCCGGAGATGTTCTACACAAGCGAGGCCATCAGCAGCGACAAGGAACTTGGACGCGCCATCGCGCTGATTACGGACGGACGCTTTTCAGGCGCTTCTACCGGTCCCGTGATCGGGCACTGCAGTCCCGAGGCGCAGGCCGGCGGCCCCATTGCACTGGTGGAAGAAGGTGACCTGATCGAGATCGACGTACCAGGACGCGTTCTCGCTATTGTAGGGGTCAAAGGTGAACGCAAATCCCCGGAGGAAATCGACCGAATCCTCGCAGAGCGTAAAAAGAACTGGAAGCCGAAACCCCGTAAATACAAGAGCGGTGTTCTTCGTATGTTCAGCGAACATGCAGCTTCTCCCATGAAGGGTGCTTACCTGAAATACGGAGAATAAGAGACTTAAGACGAAAAAAACCGGAGCTGTATTGAAGACACCTTCAACACAGCTCCGGTTTCATAACATTCTTTGCAACTATAAACTTCAAAAATTTTATAAAAATATTTTTCTTGCTGTCCGTACATGGGTACAGCAAGTTTTTTATAATGAGCTATAAACGAGCAAAACTGTTTGATTGCACAAAAGCCAGCACTTCATTGTGCTCTTTGGGGAAGCTGAACGTCTGTTCCGTCTACGGCGAAGACGAGCAGATTGCACCACGTCCGAATTGCATCACTGTATCCTGAAATCCGAACAATAGTCACTCAAAACTCATGATCCAAGGACACCAAGCTTTGTCAGGAACAGGCGATCCCTCTCTGTAGTCTCTGTTCTCCAGCGAGCCCTTCCTATAGGAGAGTCCACCGTTGTTTCCTGAATTGCGTCAAACCAGTCAAACAGTTTAGCCACCGACATACCTTTCAACCAGTTAAGAAGAGCCTTCTCTTTTTTAAAGACATCGGATCTGTCATGTGCTGGATCACCGTCGGGAATGGCGAGGGAGCTTTTGACGCGGTTAAGTTCCTTCAGGAAAAAGGCTTCATATCCATATGCGACAAACTGGCAGAAGAAACGGCCTTCCAGGCTTTCGGTTGTTTTGGTCCTTGTTACATGCGCATCGTTGTACTGCTTATCGAGACGGAACCCTTCTTCCGTTTTTTCACGTAGACGGTATTCCCGCAATGCACTGAATGCATCCATCTTCTCATTTGAGACAAGAACAAAGTACCCGTAAAGCCGAGTTTCCTTCAGGATTGCCTTGTCGTTCAGTGTTATAGCCAACCTGCCCCGGACATTCCTGACAATCAGGTATCGGTCAGCAATTCGTGCTTCTGCTTTTGTTAGCAGAGAAGGATCTACACCCTCTTCCAATTGCCTCTTTACACATTGAATATCCTTCATGAGGAGCGCCGTCGGGGGCGTTTTTCACCCAGCGCGGCACCGGCGTCGTGCGGATGATGCGCGTTGAGGTCACGCCGAGGTCTTCCAGAAAACGCAGCGTTTCCGGGATCACGTCAATGTTGCCGCGGTGTACCTGCGTCTGCGCGAGCGTGCGAAAGCCGTTTTCCGCACACAGGCGGAACGCGCGCTCCGCGTCCTTCTCCGCGCCCGGAACGCCGCGCATCCAGTCGTGATGCCCCACGCCGTCGAAAGAAATCTTGATGCACGGCGAGGCGTGCAGCTCCCGGAACAGGTCCAGCGTCTCCTGCCGGAGAAAACAGCCGTTGGTCGTGAGCTTTTCCAGCACCATGTTCCGTTCTATGTGCTCCTTCCTCGTCATCTTTTTGTATCATACCATGTTCACGCTCTTTTTCTCAACCGTGGTCTGAATCTCGGGAACCATTATAGCATAGATCGTCCTGTCATTTTCATCCAGAAGGGCAATAAACTCCTGACTGTCATGGACACAGGCCGACGTAACGGAATACTCCGTAATCAACTTGCTGTCCGCATCCGCTTTTACATGATCCTTATAACCGTAGTGGATCTCGTTGTTTTTCTTTGTCCAGCGCGCATCGGTATCCTTTTGGCACAGTTTGTGCTTGTTTTCCGGCTTTTTCCATTCTTCTGGGACACTCCCTTCCTTGATCTTTCGGTTTTCGTCCCGATGATTGCGCTGCTTCGGCACATCCACGAAGGTTGCGTCAACAATGCTGCCCTCTCGTGTAATGAGTCCCTGCTCGCTCAGCAGCTTGCTGAACTGATCGAACAACTCATCCATAACGCCCGCTTCTTTCAGCGTTTCACGGAACAGCCAGATCGTCTTTGCGTCTGGCACTGTGTTTCCCAGTCCCAATCCAAGAAAACGCATGAAACTGATGCGGTCATTGATTTGATACTCCGTCTCTATGTCGTGCTTACATTTTACCATATCTGCTGCCATTTGCGCGAGAGTTTTTAGAGGTTACCTTAATAAAAAGCCCATGACCGCTGTCTGATATGCAGTCATGGGCTGATATGTCCGGTTCGTTTTTTAGCGCTTTTCCTTCCTTGGCGGCCTCCTCTACCGGCCTGCTGCTGCGGAGCGCCTTTGCACGATCTGCGCGGTCAGCATTTTGACCTGCTCCACCGTCAGGTTGTCGGCGGCGCCGAGCGTACCGTCGCCATAGCCACGCACCAGACCAGCTCCGGAGAGACGGTCGATGTCGTTCTTCGCCCAGAGGGGAACGTCAGTGAATGCGACGGCGTCCCCCGCCTCCAGATCGGGCAGGCAGCGGGAGAGGATGACGAGCGCCTCAACGCGGCTGATGGTGTCCTGCGGGCGCAGGGTTCGATCCCCGTAGCCCTTGAGAATGCCGTTTTGTACCGCCGCGGACAGCTCGGCGGCATAGTACGCGCTGACCTCGTCCCCGTCCGTGAAAGCGGAGAGCGCGTCCGTGCCGTCAGGCAGGGCGATCCCTGTCGCGTCGACGAACGCGGCCACCGCCATCTCGCGGGAAGCGGGGGCGGTGCGCTCATCCTCGATCTGCCCCGCCATGATGTAAAGCTCGTAATAATCGTCGTAGAGCCCAAGGCAGGCGTCCATGCCGGAGTTGACGCTGAACGCCTTCTCCAGCACGGTTTCCCATGAGCCATACTGCGCATACAGTTCATCGGGCAGGGGGCCCTCCTCATGGCCGTACCGCTCCAGATTTCTCGCCTTTGCCGCCGCCAGCCCCTCCGGATTCTCCGCGTAGGCGGCGAGACGGATCTCATTCCGCTTGCTGCTGACCGCCCTGGCAATCTCCTCAACGCTCTTGCCCTCGATCCGCATCGCGTTCATCATGGCGTACATCTCATTGATGCTCTCATGGTAAGCGATGCGGGCAAGACGACCGCTTTCACCGTTGATCAGCTCGGTGTCAGACCAGTCGAAGGACGTGTAGCTGCTCAGGCTCCCATCCGGGCTGGGCGCGAAGCCATAGACTGCCGAGGGGTCCGCGACGACGTCCGCCATAGCCTTTGGATTGAGCCTTGGGTCATGTTCATAGCGGAAAGCCGGTTCTCCGTCGGCGAAAGCCGTGGGCGCCAGAGCGGAGAGCATGCAGGCGATGCTCAACAGCAGAGCCGGGATCATGACGGAATGGATTCTTTTTTGCTTCGTTTTCATGTGTTTGGTCTCCTTAAACGAAAGTTCCCTTTTTCATTGCGCGCCGCCTCCTATGTCGATTCTGAGGTCAGCATATCCGGAAAAAACTTGTCAAAAATGTACTTTGGATCAAAAGAGCTGCGTCCTGTCCCTGCGTCCGTGTATGAGTCGCTGTATTTCGACCGTTTCCTCTGTGACAGCGTAATACAGGACATAGTTTTTGACGGAGACCATGCGAATCTCTTTCCGCATAGGTCTGTCCGTTCGGTATAGCTCGGAAGAATACGGGAATCGGGCAACGCGCTCCACTGTTTTATCAAGCTCGTCCAGCAACGCCTCGGCAGCCGAAGGATTATCCAGCTTGTACGCAATATACTCAACCGCAGCCAGAATATCATCCTCCGCAATCGGAAGATAGACGATCTTATGCACGCTTGCCTCTCCTCTCGGCAATGTCCGCAAGGCGCTGCCTTGCGCTGGTCATAACATCGCCGTGTGTTCTGCGCTCCTTCGTCTCAAGCGCCTGAAGCTCCGCTTCTTTGAGCTTATCGTAGACCTCGCTCTCATACCGTCCGGTCTCGTATGCCTCCATACTCATCACAACAATGGAGCCGACTCCGTTTTTCGTTAGAAACACGGGCTCGCCGCTTGCCTGCACTTCGCTTGTGATCTCTGCAAATTTATTTCTCAAATCAGAGACAGGGCGGATACTCGGCATAATACCATCTCCTTCAATCATTTTATTTAGCATTATTATATGCAGAATTTCGATAACTGTCAATCGTTATTGTACCGGCAGAAGATCTATTTAGGTAACCTCTATTAACCAGCACATTTTGAAGCAATGATGCCGCGCATTGCTCCGGTTATATACCCGAAGATGTGTTCGATTCAGCACCGAATTTTCGATTTCTCACGGTTTGACCGCTTCTGCTCCTCAGTCAGCGGATGATTCCGTGTACCCTTCTCGCAGATCTGATTGACTGTCCCGGCGGGAAGTTGTTCGGCGATCGGTTTGCCGGCATAAGCGCTATCGGCATAGATCGTCCTGTCATTTTCATCCAGAAGGGCAATAAACTCCTGACTGTCATGGACACAGGCCAACGTAACGGAATACTCCGTAATCAACTTGCTGTCCGCATCCGCTTTTACATGATCCTTATAACCTGAAATCCGAACAATAGTCACTCAAAACTCATGATCCAAGGACACCAAGCTTTGTCAGGAACAGGCGATCCCTCTCTCAATGATGCCGGAGTGCTTGCCAGAGTCAAACTGATCCAATGCAGTAATCGCGCGCAACGCATGGAAGATCGCGTAATAGGAGCGATTTACGGATGCACGGTAGCTGCCGTCGATGAGGTTCTTTTTTGCGGTTGCTAAGTCTTCCTTCGCCGTTTCGAGCCGATACCTCGACAGATCAATTACGCCGCCGTCCAAAGGACAACCCCCTCCCGATCCACGTTTTGATAGAACGGTGTCACATCGCGCCACTTTTGATAGGTAGCATTGTCAATGTCGATTACGGAAAACACCTTGCCATACTTGAGATTCATATCGACGATGACATCGGACAAGCGATCTTCCATCTCATCATCCAGCCTTGTATGCACAAAGACCGCGATATCTACATCGGACTCCTCCGTATTGGTTAAATGAAAAAGTAAAATCCAGCAAAAAGCGAAAGAGCGCTGTGCACAAGAAAACGCCAGAAACGCAGAAAAGAAGGGCTTGCTAAATAAGCCGAGAGATAGTAAAATTCAGACAGAGCTACACGAAAATCGGGCGAAAGGGTATGCTGACGCAGACGAGCAGAGGTCACTTGTGCAAGAGAAAATTCTGCTCGTCAGGAATCCAGTATCCTACCCGCCAACGGTCAAAATCTTAGCGTGAGTCCTTCAGAAGTCTTGGCTTTAAGTGAACATCATCGTGTGGCACAAACGCAGCACCGGCCCAAGTGAGCAGTTGGGCCGGCAGCAACAAGGAAGCCAGTTCAAATGGGGTGCGCCCATTTAAGCTGGCTTCCTTGTTATGCTGTTGATGTGGTTCATCATAAGCGTAACGCCTTTTGCAGAGAGCCCATCAAATGAACGGCCCTTTGGAATGATATAGCGGATAAACTCATGGTTTCTTTCCAATCGCCCCTTTTGCCATGACGCCATGGGATCACAGTAAAAGATTCGGGTTCTCCGCTTGCCGGAAAGGCTTGTTTCCAAGAGCTGAGGGTTCTTAAACTCTGCGCCGTTGTCAGTGAGGATGACACAAAAGGTGCTTTGCATTGTTTCAAGGCCGAGAACCCCCTCTATCTTCTCAAACACCTCTGCGACACATTCCTGCGTGTTGTGCGGCAAAAGAAAGATCAGCATAAAGTTGCTGTTTCGGAAGAGCAAGGTGAGCAAAACGGGACCGCTTGTAGAGCCCTTGACAGTATCCATTTCTACGATGCCTGCCTCTGGATTCTCCGCAAGAAACCGCTCAAAATCTTTATAAGTGCGGTTGCTGCGGTATTTTGGCACTGGCTTGGTCTCTGGCTTCTTCTGCCGGCGCGGTTTATACCGCACCATTCGTTATA
>Ga0256405_10004008_pt1 | contig 28763 bp, 26 predicted proteins | sample RumenRJG_02DNA_FD_189096 | JGI IMG/M metagenome (GOLD analysis project Ga0256405, IMG submission 189096) | Bovine rumen microbial communities from Lethbridge, Alberta, Canada - RJG_02 | ecosystem: Host-associated > Mammals > Digestive system > Stomach > Rumen | place: Canada: Alberta... | reverse complement strand
TGACAAAGAGCCAATTGAAAAGATAGAAGAAGACAAATCTCCACTAAAACCAGGAGATAATGTCTATATAAAGACATTAGATAAGGTTGGAGTGTTAGTTAAGTTAACATCTAAAGGAGATGCTGAGGTTACATTAGGAAAGATACATACTAATGTTAAGAAGGGAGACTTTTACAAAGTAAAGGGTAAAAAATAATGTATAACGAAAACTATATTCAAGTTGAAAGAGTGGATCCATCTCGTAATTCAAGTGCTTTAAAGATTGCAGGCACTCTTTGTGAGATTGCATCTCTTGCTTTCTTAGTATGTGCATTCTATGTCTCATACTTTATGTTTATAGGTTTTGGCATACTTGTAGCCACTGGTTTTACATTAATTTTCCTATTTAATAGGAAACCATCTTCATTTATGTATGCAATAGATTCATCTGTATTGGTAATTAGCAAACAAGATATGGTGAAGAAACAAAGCAGAATCTTACAAATTGCTTTTGAGGATATTGAAGATTATTCTGCATTCCAAGATTTTGTTGGAAAGAAAGATATAGTTGCTGCGCCTAATATTCATGCAATGAATGTTAAGCAAATCGTATTTAAAGAAATGGGCGAAACAAAGAGATTGTTATTCACACCAGATACATATCTAGATTCTTTAATAAGAATGCAGCTAAAAGAGAAGGAGCAATAATGGACTTAATATATTTAGACAATGCTGCCACAACAAAGGCATATAAAGAAATCGATGAAGTAATCTCAAATTTTAATCAAAATTTGTACTTTAATCCATCTGCATTATACAAACCATCCGTAGATGTATTTGTAGAAATCAATAGTGCAAGAGAATATATTAAGCAAAGCTTATATGCTCCAGATGGAGACTTAATTTTCTTATCTGGTGGATCTGAGGCAGATAATACAGCACTTTTCTGTTCTAAGAAAAAGAAAGGTTGCAGAATCATCGTCGGTGGTGGTGAGCATGATGCAATTAATAACAGTGCAAACCAATTACTTGCACAAGGTTACGATGTAGTCTTTGCTCCAATCAATCCAGATGGTTCAGTAAATATTGAAGAATATACAAAACTTGTAACACCTCAAACAGAGCTTGTATCTATAATGCATGTTTCTAATGAAACAGGTGCAGTAAATGATATCGCAAGAATGGTTAAGATCTTAAAGAGAGTAGCACCTAAGGCATTATTCCATTCAGATGGTGTTCAGGCTTTTGAAAAGATAAACGTAAACCTAAGAGCACTTGGTGTAGATATGTATTCAATATCAGGCCATAAGATTCATGGACCAAAAGGTATTGGTGCATTATTCGTAAAGAAAGGTGTATCCATTAAACCTTTAATTTATGGCGGAGGCCAAGAAGGTGGATATAGATCTGGAACAGAGAGCACAGCTTTAATCATGGCTTTAAAGAAGGCAGTTGAGATTAATAATGTTAGATTCAAAGAGAATAAAGAATTCACATCCAAATATGTTTCAGTACTAAAGACCCAATTAGAATCACGAATTTCTGATTTAAAGTTCATTACGCCAGAAAACGGATGTGGAAATATCTTAACTCTTGCTTTCCCAAAAGTTAGAGGTGAAGTATTACTTCATGCGGTAGAAAAATATGGCATTTTATGTGGTATTGGATCTGCATGTTCATCTCATCATGAATCCAGATTTAAGAAGCTTTTAGGATTAGATGATGACCATAGAGATGGAATTATTAGATTCAGTGTATCTGAATTCAATGACATAAACGAAATAGATAAAGTCGTAGACGCTGTTTATACAGAGTGGAAGACTCTTGCAGATATAGGAAGGATATAAAATGGAAAGAGTAGTCGTTATTAGATTTGGTGAAATTTTCCTAAAAGGAAAAAATAGAGATTATTTTGAAAGTCTTTTGATACATAATATCAAAGATTCTTTAAAACCTATCGAATATACATTTACAAAATCTCAAGGCAGATATTTCATTGAAGGTTATGACCAAGATATGGAATTTGAGATCATAGATAGACTCAAGAAGGTATTTGGTATTTATTCTTTATCAATTGCTGAAAAAGTCCAAACAGACGAAGAAGACAACTATAAGAATATTAGACAAGCTTTAGTTAGACTTGCAATTGAAATGTCAGAAGACACATCTATAGATGATGCAACCTTTAGAGTAACAGTAAAGAGAGCAGATAAGAGATTAAAACTCACATCTGCAGAAATTGCTGCATCCATTGGTGGAGATATCTTAGGTGCACTTCCAAATTTCAAAGTAGACTTAACAAATCATGACTACGAGTTCTTTGTAGATATTAGAGAGAACGGATTGTCCTATGTATATGGCCAAGTTATTCCAGGACCAGGAGGACTTCCAGTAGGTTGTTCAGATAAGGGATTAGTTCTAATCTCTGGTGGAATAGATTCTCCAGTTGCAACATACATGATGGCAAAGAGAGGAATGAAATTAACAGCAATTCATTTCGCATCTCCTCCATATACATCTGAAAAAGCAAAGGAGAAAGTTGTACAACTTAGAAACATTGTTTCTAAATATGCAACTCCAGTTAAGATGTATGTTGTAAACTTCACAGATATTCAACTTGCAATTCACGAAAAATGTCCAGCTGAACTCATGATTACAATCATGCGTAGATTCATGATGAGAATTGCAACTATTGTTGCACAAAAAGAAAAGTGTGGAGCAATCATTACTGGTGAATCCTTAGGCCAAGTTGCATCTCAAACTGTACAAAGCATTACATGTACAAATGCAGTAACAACAATTCCAGTATTTAGACCATTAATTGGTATGGATAAGGAAGAAATCATGGCAATTGCAAAGAAGATTGGAACATATGAAACATCCATTCTTCCATTTGAAGATTGTTGTACAATATTCCTTCCAAAGCAACCAGCAATTCATCCAAAGTTGGATTTCGTTGCAAGTATGGAGAAGAATATAGAGAATGCAGATGAATTAATTCAAAGCGCAATAGATAACATGGAAATTTTATAATGGGCAAAGAGTTATACAAGATCATGACTTATGGATGTCAGATGAACGTCCATGAGAGCGAGAAAATCGCTGGAATACTAGAAGATTTAGGCTATGTTGAAGCACAAGACAACGAGCCAGATGTAATAGTATTTAATACATGTTGTATTAGAGACACTGCCGAAAAGCATATCTTTGGAAACTTGGGTGTTGTTAAGGCACAAAAGAAAAAGAATCCAAACATGATAGTTGCTGTTGTTGGTTGCATGACTCAACAAGAAAACTATGACACTCTCTTAAGAGAAAAATATGCTTTTGTAGATATTATTTTAGGAACAAGAAACCTTGAAGATCTAAAGACTGCAATAGAAAAATTAAAGATATCTAGAGCAGAACAAAAGAAGGGTGAGAAAAAATATAGATATTCATCTCAAGAGATGATATCTAATTATCTAGAATCAGATGATGCAATACCAGTAACAAGAACATCTTTCCCAAATGCATGGGTAAACATAATTTACGGATGCAACAATTTCTGTACATACTGCATAGTACCATATGTAAGAGGTAGAGAATTATCTAGACCAATGGATAAGGTTGTAGATGAAGTTAGAAGATGTTTAGATGCTGGATACAAAGAAATTACACTCTTAGGTCAAAATGTTAACTCATACGGAAATGATTTAAAAGATGGCAACACAAACTTTGCAAATCTATTAAGAGAAGTTGGAGCATTGCCAGGAGATTTTAGAGTTCGTTTCATGACATCTCATCCAAAAGACTTAACAGAAGATGTAGTAGATGCGATGGTATCTTCAAAGAAGATATGTAACAACATTCATCTTCCAGTACAATCTGGATCTAACAAGGTCTTAAAAGACATGAATAGGCATTATACAAGAGAAAAGTACTTTACTTTAATTGAGATGCTTAGAAAGGCAATGCCAGATATTGGTATTACCTCAGATATAATGGTAGGTTTCCCAACTGAAACAGAGGAAGACTTTAAGGATACTTTAGATTTGGTAAAACAAGTTAGATATTCCAATGCTTTCACATTCATTTATTCACCAAGAAAGGGAACACCTGCAGCAGATATGGTACAGATACCATATGAAATAAAAAAGAATAGAATCACAGAGCTCATAAAGGTGCAAAACACAATTACAAAAGAATTATCCAATGAATATGTAAATGGTGTGTATAGAGTTCTTTGTGAAGATATAGCACCAAAGATGGAAGGCATGGTATGTGGAAGAACAGAGAGTGGTAGACTTGTTACCTTTAAAGGTAACAAAGAAGATGTAGGCGAATTCTTTAATATAAGAATTAAGCAATCCAAGTCTGCTTCTTTGTTTGGAGATAAGGAGTAAACATGATAATAGACAAAGCCAAGTTATCACCAATGATGCAAAAATATTTTGAGATGAAGGAACAATATCCAGATTCCATTATGTTTTTCAGAGTTGGAGACTTTTATGAGATGTTTTTTGAGGATGCAGAAACTGCATCTAAAGCTTTAGATTTAGTTCTAACTGGAAAAGATTGTGGCTTAAATGAAAGAGCACCTATGTGTGGTGTTCCATATCATGCTGTAGACACATACATAAGAAAACTCTTAGAGCAAGGATTTAGAGTTGCTATTTGTGAGCAAGTTGAAGATCCAGCTCTTGCAAAAGGATTAGTAGAAAGAGATGTTATAAGAGTTGTAACTCCAGGAACAGTCATGGAGGAAGACATCTTGGATGAAAGAGAAGCAAATTATCTTGCATCTGTATTTACTAATGACAATGCATTTGGTATTGCATGGACAGATATATCCACAGGTGAGTTCAATTTATATGAATATGACGGACCAAATTATTTAGAGAGATTATCAGATATTTTAGGAACCATTAGACCACAAGAAGTGATCTCAAATGACAACTTTGCAAGAAAGTATTTTTCTCTTCCATATTTTAACAATAATGAAAGAAAGTGCAGATGTTATCATGACTTTGCATATTCTTATGAATATGCATATAAGCAAATTCTTGCACTCTTAAAAGTTGGTTCTTTAGATGCTTTCGAGTGTACAGACAAGAAGTGGGCTATATCTGCAACAGGTGGATTATTAGAGTATTTAGCTCAAACACAAAAGAGAGCAATGTCTCAAATTAATAAACTCACATACATTAAAGACAACTCTTTCATGATCTTAGATGCAGCAACTAGAAGAAATCTTGAATTAACCCAAAGAGCAAAAGATGGAAAGAGAACAGGTTCTTTAATTTCTGTAATAGACAAGACAGTTACATCCATTGGCGCAAGAACTATAAAGAGATGGATTGAGCAACCACTCCAAGATTTAAATGAAATAAATGCAAGATTAGATGCTGTTGAATTATTTGTAAATTCAAAACCAGCAAGAGAGCAATTGCTTGAGATATTATCCAATGCAAGAGATTTGGAAAGACTTGCAGGAAGACTTGCATTTGGTTCAGCAACACCAAAAGATTTGTTATCTATTCTAGATACTTTAACAATTATCCCAGACATAAAAGAGATATTAAAGGGAGCATCTATTCAACTTATTAAGAGAATAAATGCTGCACTTATTCCTCTTAAAGAGGAATGTAAGGTATTAAATAAGGCATTAGATAGAGATATGCCAAACAATTTCAAAGCTGGCGGATATATCAAAGCTGGATATAACAAAGAGTTAGATGAACTTAGAAATATCCGTTCATATGGAAGAGAATGGTTAACAAACCTTGAAAATTCTGAAAAAGAAAAGACAGGAATTAAGACTTTGAAAGTTGGATTCAATAAAGTATTCGGTTATTACATTGAAGTTTCCAATTCATTCAAAGACAAAGTTCCTATGGAATACATAAGAAAACAAACCTTAGTTGGAGGAGAAAGATTTATTACTCCAGAACTTAAGGAAATTGAGGATAAGATTTTATCTGCAGATGACAATGCTATCCGTATTGAAGAAGAAATCTTTAGTAAACTAAAGGATATGTTATTTAACGTAATAGATTCGCTTCAAACAACAGCAAGAGCAATTGGTATATTAGACTCTGTTTTATCTCTTGCAACAGTTGCATCTCAAAACAATTATTCTCGTCCAATAATGAACAAGAAGATTAAGGGAATAAACATTAAAGCAGGAAGACATCCAGTTGTTGAACAAATCTTAGATAAAGGATCTTATGTTCCAAATGATACAACCTTAGATTCTGAAGAAAACAGAACAATGGTTATTACTGGTCCAAATATGGCTGGTAAGAGTACATACATGAGACAAGTTGCCTTAATTACATTAATGGCACACATTGGAAGCTTTGTTCCAGCTGAATCTGCAGAAATTGCTTTAACAGATAGAATCTTTACAAGAATTGGAGCATCCGATGACTTATCTGGTGGTCAATCTACATTCATGGTTGAAATGATTGAAGTTGCAACAATATTAAACTATGCAACACCATCAAGTCTGCTCATCTTAGATGAGATAGGTAGAGGAACGTCTACATTTGATGGCTTATCCATAGCCTGGGCCGTTCTAGAGTACATCACAAAGAATTTAAGAGCCAAGACATTATTTGCTACACATTTCCATGAATTAACCGAATTAGAGGGCTTGGACGGCGTTAAAAACTATAGAGTTCTTGTTAGAGAAACATCAGATACAATAATTTTCTTACACAAGATTGTAAGAGGTGGCGCATCTAAGAGTTTCGGTATAGAAGTTGCATCACTTGCTGGCGTTAAGAAAGAAGTTGTAGATAATGCAAAAGCAATTATGGCTCAATTAGAAAGTGAATCTAAAGAAAGAGATACAAACTCATTCTTATTCATGATTTCTGGAAAGGATTCAAAACATGAACAAACCAGTTTATTTGACAATCCTGAGGCAGACAAAATTAGAGATATCCTAAAGGATATAGACGTAAATAATATTACGCCTGTACAAGCTCTTACAATATTACAAGACTTAAAGAGAGAACTATAATGGGAAAAATTAACAAATTACAGCCTGAAGTTTTTAATATGATAGCAGCTGGTGAGGTCGTAGAAAGACCTGCATCAATTGTTAAGGAATTAGTTGAAAACTCTATAGATGCTGGTGCAAAGAGCATAGATATAAGCATTGTAGAAGGTGGAATAAAGAAAATAGTCGTATCAGATGATGGAACAGGCATTCTTCCAGATGATATGGTTTTAGCATTTACTCCACATGCCACAAGCAAAATCAAAGATTTTGAAGATATAGATTATTTATCTACTTTAGGATTTAGAGGTGAAGCTCTTGCAAGTATCGCATCTGTTGCTGAGGTTACTTTAACAACATGTCCAAAGGATGGATCTCCAGCAACTATACAAGTAAAGGCTGGTGAAGTTATTTCTCAAGGATTTAGTTCAAGATCTCAAGGAACTACAATTGAAGTTCAAAACTTATTCTTTAATACTCCAGCAAGATTAAAGTTCTTAAAAAAGCCAGCATCAGAGGCTGGAATAGTGAAGGACACTGTTGAAAAATTGATGCTTTCAAATCCTGAAATTGCTTTCTCTTTAACAATAGATGGCAAAGCAGAATTAAAGCAAGAAGGCGGTTCATTATTAGACTCCATATACTCTGTATATGATACAAAGACAATTAAGGGTTTAATGGAGGTTAATGCTGAATATAATGGCATTAGAATTTATGGTTATATATCTCGTGTAGATTTAACAAAACCAAATAGAACTTATCAAACAATTATTATTAATGGCAGATATGTATCTAGCCAAATTGTACAAACTGCAGTTGAACAAGCATATTCTGGATTCTTGATGAAGAGATGTTATCCAATTTATGTTTTAAACATAGTTATGCCATTTGACCAATTAGATGTTAACGTACATCCAAGAAAAGCTGAGGTTAGATTTGCAAATCAACAAATGGTTTTCAGTGCAGTTTATCATGTAGTAAATAATCGAATAAATGAATCCACGCAAGAAACTTTGGTTAATTTAACAAATACAAATTCTGAGCCAAAACCAGAAAAAGAAAATTTCGAACAAATCAAAATTAATACATCGAAATTTTACATGCCGCCGGTTCGTCAAAAACCAGATATTTTGCCAAGATTAAATTCAAATGAATTTAAACCAATGGAATCTGATTTAGAAAAGTCTGATACAAACTTTTCGCTAAATACTACAAATAAAAATGAAGAAAATGAAAGTATTCTAAAAAAACCGATTTATAATTATTCGACAAATTTAGAAAACCAACCTGTATTTGATGGCAAAATTATTGGTCAAGTTTTTTCTACATATATTTTAGTTGAAAAAGACGATATGGCATATTTAATTGATCAACACGCAGCTCATGAGCGTATTTTATATGAAAAAATCAAGAAAAACCTTGACAATGTAAATCAACAGTTATTGCTTGTGCCATATACAATCTATCTCAGTGGAGAAGAAGCAGATTATTTTACAAGAATAATGCCTAAACTCAATTCTATGGGCTTTGATGTTCAAAAAGATGGTTCTAACAAAGTAACATTCTATGCGGTTCCAGATATTTTAGCATCAATAGATATCAAGAAATTCATGGGTGGAATATTTGAAGATATGATTTCAGATGAAGATTTATCCATGGAAGTGCTTGTTAAAGATAAGATTAGTCAACAAGCATGTAAAGCTGCAATAAAAGCTGGATATGTATTTTCAAATGAACAAATGCAACAAGTTATTACAGCATTATTAGATGAAAATGGAAATTTACCAGCAAAATGTCCACATGGAAGACCAACAGTTATAGCATTTTCTAAAAAAGACATAGAAAAGATGTTCAAAAGGATTTTATGATAAACGTAGATAAAGAAAGATTACAGCCAATTTACATAGCTGGTCCAACAGCATCTGGCAAATCTGATTTCGCTTATTATTTGGCGGATAAATTTAATTCTACGATTATTTCAGCAGATTCTATGCAAATTTATATTGGATTAGATGTAGGAACTGCAAAAGATCCTAAAGAGAAGCTTAAAAAGTATGATGTTAAGATGGTAGATATTGTACCATATGATTATGATTTTTCTGTTGCTGAATATGCAGATATGGCCAAAGGCCATATTAATGAGGCAATTAATCAAGGAAAGTTACCAATTATTGTTGGCGGAACTGGACTATATTTTGAATCATTATTATATGATATGAATTTTGCAGGAACATCCAAAAATGAAGAAATTAGAGCTTCATTGGAGAAAGAATTAAAAGAAAATGGTCAAGAATATCTTTTTAACAAACTCAAAGATATGGATCCAGCAGCTGCAGAGATTCTTCATCTTAATGATACAAAGAGAATTATACGTGCAATCGAGATAATGATTGAAACAGGCAAGAAATGGTCTGAAATTAAGGATGAAAAGCCAGATATTAATCCAATTATGGTCTGTTTTAATACTGAAAGAACTGTTTTATACGAAAGAATCAACAAAAGAGTCGATATCATGATGGAAAAAGGCCTTCTTGATGAGATTAAAAAGGTTAATAATTTCACATATAATTCCATGAAAGCTATTGGATATCGTGAATTTGCAGACTTTGACGGCACTAACCTAGAACAAATTGTAGACAAAGTTAAACAAGATACAAGAAATTATGCCAAGCGCCAATTGACCTGGTTTAGAAAATATCCATTCGTTTCTTGGTTTGAAATTGGCGATTATGATGGCGCACTTAAATATATCAAAGAAAGGCTTAAAATAAGCGAATAACTATAAAAATTAGCAATTTTTAGAATAGTAAGGAGCAAAAATGACTGAAAATAAGGCAAAAAACATAATTTTAGAAAGCGAAAAAGAATTAGAGAAAAGTTATGCAAGAATTGATGACATAGCTTTATTTAATGAGAAAAAAGTTTTAGATGCATTCAAAAATAACAATATTCAAGCCAGACACATGTATGGATCAACAGGATATGGATATGGTGATGATGGTAGAGATGCACTTGGAAAGGTGTTTGCAGACATATTTAAAGCGGAATCAGCCTTAGTTTCGCCATTAATTTCATCTGGAACACACGCTTTAACAGTCATGTTATTTGCTTCAGTATCTAAAGGAGACACAATTTTATCTATTACAGGAATGCCTTATGACACATTAAATGACGTTATTTTCGGCGAAAATTGCGGATCTTTAAAGGATTTTGGCGTTAATTTTGAATCAATTGATTTAAATATTGATGAAAACGGCAATCCAATTTTTAAACTTGATGAAATAAAAAATAAATTATTTAGCGAAAAGATTAAAGCAATATTTATTCAAAGAAGTCGTGGTTATAACTGGAAACAGCCTTTAACAATTGAAAATATTAAATCAATTTGTGAAATTATTCACAAAATCGACGATAAAATCATCATTTTAGTCGATAATTGCTATGGCGAGTTCGTTGAAAAGCAAGAACCAATCGAAGTAGGCGCAACTTTATGTGCTGGTAGTTTAATCAAAAACCCAGGTGGTGGAATAGCACCAACAGGCGGTTATATAGTCGGAAACGCATTTTTAGTCGAAAAAGCTGCGCAAAGATTAACTTGTCCGGGCGTTGGCTCAGAAATTGGATCATATGTAAACGGCTATTTACCATTTTATCAAGGATTGTTCTTAGCACCAGTCACAGTTAAAAACGCATTAAAAGGTTCGCTCTTATTTGCAAGAGCTTATTCTAAACTTGGATTTGATGCTCTTCCAAAAGCTGGATATGAGCCTTATGACATCGTTACAAGCATAAAATTCGATTCAGCTGACCAATTAATCGCATTTTGCCGTAGTATTCAGGAAATTTCTCCAATTGACAGCAATGTTACATTAGAACCTTGGGATATGCCTGGATATCAAGATCAAGTTATTATGGCTGCTGGTACATTTATTGGCGGCGCATCGATTGAATTAAGCGCAGATTCGCCAATTAAAGAACCATATATTGCGTATGTTCAAGGCGGATTAACATACGAACATGTTAAGATTGCGGTTGAATATTCAATAAATAAAATAATCAAATAATTAGAAATCCCGAAAAATTATCGAAATTCTAAAAAAGGTAAAAATCCTCTAAAAAATGGTCTTTTTAATTATTTCTTTTCGTAAAAGAAGTATTTTGCGAATAATTGTAAAATGATATTTATGTCTCTACACTCGTAAAAATTTTGAAAAATTTGTTTTGGATTATTTAATGGAATTATAAATTTGTTTCATTGTCCATGCATCTTCTGCTTGAGTTCCTGCAGATTCTGATAAAATGTATGGCTCTAATTTATATTCAAATAATGCTTTTGCTAATGGTTCGAAGTTTGGACCATATTTTTCATCATCAAAAGTTAAATGTCTCTTTTCACCTTTTGGACCAAATTCAATTTTTGAAAAATGAACATGCATTTTCTTCACTTTTTCGAATCCTAACTCATTTAGCATTGGATCTAAAATGTATTTTTTATAATCATCTGTGGTTTTAAGTGCACCTTGTAATAAACAATTTACATGACCGAAGTCTACGCATGGATAAAGTTGTGGATGTAATTTACAAAGTTCAATAATCTCTTCAACTGTACCAATTTGTGCGTATTTTCCCATAGTTTCTGGACAAATCATCACGTCTGTATATCCGAGATTAACAATCTTTTCCATGACAATTTGTACATTTTCTTTAACTTTGTTAAAGGCGGTGTCTCTATCTTGACCAGTTTCTGATCCTGAATGGAATACTACTCTGTTTCCGCCGAATAATTTTTCAACTCTTACAGAATTGATTAAATGATTGTAGGATTTCTCCATTTTTTCTGGATCTGTTCCCGCGTAATTAATAAAATATGGTGCGTGTGCGGTTATTTCAATATTGTATTTACTAGCTTCTTGGCCAATCTTTTTAGCTGTTTCAGAAGGAACCATAACTCCTCTACCAAATGAATATTCGAAAATATCCAAGTTTCTTTTAGATAGCCAAGCTGGCATTTCTAAAGTATGCTCATGTCCTTCATCAAAAAATGATTGTGAATTTCCAGATGGTCCGAATTTAATCATAGTTAATCCTTATTGAATATTGAAATATGTTTTAGCATCTAATATATCTTTTGCAATTTGTGCTTGTAAATCTGGAACATTCTTAAACTTTATGATATCTCTAATCTTTTTATAAAAGATTAATTTGATATTCTTGTCATATAAATCACCATTGTAATTTAGAATGAATGTTTCAACAGAATAATCACTATTACCAAAAGTTGGCTTCTTACCTATATTAGTTAAAGAATAGAAATTGTGGTTGTTGACAATTACAGATGTTAGATAAACACCTTCTGCAAGTCTTATTCTATCATTTTCAAATGGAATGTTTGCTGTTGGGAATCCTAAATATCTTCCTCTACCTTCAGCATGTTCAACTTTTCCGCAAATGAAATAGTTCTCAGTTAAAAGATTATTAACCATCTCTATTTCACCCTTTTTAATGAATGACTTAATCTTTGTAGATGCAACCTTAGAACCATTCTTTGTTACGAAAGGTAACACTTTAAGTGTTACGTGTCTTTCCATGAATGCTCTTTTGAGTTCATTTACACCGAATTCAGCGTTTCTTCCACATCTGTAATCCTTACCAATTATTACACATTTAATGTTGAAGTTTTTTACTAATCTATCTAAGAAAATATTTCCAGATAATGATGCAAATAAAGGATCCATAGTTGCAACAATCATGTTGTCTACACCATAGTCTTCAAATGCAACTTTTCTTTCATTAATTGTGTATATTTGCCTTTCTTTTGTTCCAAATGTGATATTGATATCATTTTCAAAAGTAAATATAGCTGTCTCATAACCATTACTCTTTGCAATAGATTTTGCCTCATCTACTAAGGCTTTGTGGCCTAAATGTAGACAATCAAAGAAACCTAGTGCTAGAACTAGTGGTTTTTCATAACGTTCTTCAAACTTAATTACTTTCATCTTAGTCTCTCTTTTAATACTAACTTGCCATCTTCAGATCTGTATCCTAAAGATAGAATGCTTCCTTGGTATCTTACTAAGAACATTCCATCTGGCAAATTGTCACATTTTTCTGGTATTCCATTCATACAATGAATGGATATTTCTTCAGGCATATCAACAATTGGTATGTCAAATTTTGTTACAGCTTCATCTACAGATAAGATATATTTACTTGGATTTGCGTTAAGTTCATCAAATGTTGCAGAATCTTCTATTGAAAATTCACCAACCTTTGTTCTCTTTAATGAACTCATATATCCAACAGTTCCAAGTTCTTTTGCTATATCTCTAGATAAAGAACGGATATATGTTCCTCCTCCACATTTGATTTCAAATGTATAGGATTTTCCATCTTCGTTTTTTGATAGAAGTTTAATGTACTCTATATAAACTTGTCTGCTCTTCATTTCTGGAATGATTCCATGTCTTACAAGTTTATATGCTTTTACTCCATTAATGTTTATTGCAGATAATGGAGGAGGTACTTGCTCAATATATCCTGTGAATTTATCCAAAACTGATTTAATTTCATCTTCAGTTGGGACTTTATTTCCTTTGTTTATTACTTCACCTTCTGTGTCCAATGTTTCAGTTGTTTCACCAAAGGTGAATTGAGCAATATATACCTTCTTTTTTTTGTCTAATATTTGGAAAAGTCTTGCTGCTTTTCCGACTGCTATTAATAATACGCCATCTACTCCTGGATCTAGTGTTCCAACGTGCCCTACCGTTATTTTTTTATTACCTGTGTAAGCTTTAAGCAAACCTCTAACCTTTACTACAGCATTGTTAGATGTCATGCCACATGGTTTATAAACATTGATAAAGCCGTTAATTTCTATCATTCTAATAAATCAGTTGATGCCTTTAATAGTCTTTCAATGATGTCTTCATATATTCCATTGATTCTGCATCCAGCAGCAGCTTTATGTCCGCCACCACCAAATACTCCTGCAATATATGTTGCATCATAGTTGTCATTTGTTCTTATAGATACCTTATAACTGTTCTTTGCAACTTCTGCGATAGAAATAGCAATTTTTACACAGTTAATATTTCTAACAGATGAGATTATACCTTCGGTATGTGCTGGATTTGTATTGGTCTTTTCAAAGTCTTCTTTTGTAAATGTAATAATTCCAATCTTGTTGTTTTCATAGAATTTACACTTATTCAAAACTCTTTGTTTTAAGTCGAATACTTCTTTAGAAATACTTGAATATGCCTTGTAGATAATATCTTGAGCATCAATCTTATATTTTCTAAGTTCACCTGCAATTCTTAAGGTTCTATCTGTTGTATTTGAGAATTGGAAGCAGCCTGTATCTGAAATAATAGATGCAAATAATAACTCTGCAATTGCATCATCCATTTGCTTTAACATCTTAATTAATTCAAATACTAACTCACCTGCAGCTGCAGCATCTGCATCTATTGCAGATATATCTGCAAACTTAGCACGAGATACATGATGATCTATTGCTAATTGCTTTCTTGCAGATAAGAATTGTGGGATTGCGTTACCTATTCTATCTAATGCTGGAACATCTACACATATTGCTACATCCACTTTTCCTACATGATCTTTTGTGAGTTTCATGTATTCGGTTACATATGGCAAGAATAAATACTTTTCTGGTATTGGATCATCTGAATAAACAAATGCTTTCTTTCCCATCTTATTTAATGCTCTACAAAGAGCAACACCGGCACCAATGCAATCTCCATCTGGATTGATGTGTACGAAAATGGATATAGTCTCAGCTTTCTCTAATTCTTTCTTTATTAGAGTAAGTCTTTGATGTATATAGTTTTCTTTGCTAGAAAAGATATTTTCCATTATTTTTCTTCCTCATCATTTGGGATATTTAATCCACGTAATATTTCGTCTATTCTTGAACCATGTTCTTCAGTTTTATCTTGAATGAAATGAAGTTCAGGAATAACTCTCATTTTTACTTTATTTTTTAAAGCATTCCTAATAAATTGGGAGGATCTTACTATAGTATCAAAAGCTTCTTTTTGTTCTACTGTATCTTTTGAATAAATAGAAACAAAGATTTTTGAGTACTTAAGATCTGGAGTTGTTGAAACTTTTGTGATACCAACAACAGCGTTCCCAATTCTAGGATCTTTAATCTCTTGAGAGATTATCTCAGAGATTTGTCTTTGTAATTCGTGATTAATTCTGTCTATCTTTACGTTCATTAGTCTACAATCTCTTCCTTAGTGAATGATTCAATGATGTCTCCAACTTGGATTTCTTGGAAGTTTTGTAATTGAATACCACACTCCCATCCTTCCTTGATTTCTTTTACATCATCTTTGTTGTGTTTTAAAGATGCAATAGTTGTTGTAACTACTACTTCCTTATTTCTAATTAATCTTGCATATGAACCTTTCTTGATTAATCCTGAAATTACGTAAGAACCTGCAATTACACCAGCACCAGTAATGTTGAATAATGCACGAACTTCGGCTTGTCCGCAAGTTACTTCTTCGTACTTTGGTGCAAGCATACCCTTTACAGCCTTCTTAACCTCGTCTATTGCTTCGTAAATGATTGCATAAGTTCTTATATCAACCTTAGCTTTTTCGGCTAATGTCTTCATTTGAGCGGTTAGAGGTAAATTGAATCCAATAATGATTGCTCCAGCTGTAACAGCGAGGTTGATATCATTTTCTGTGATATTACCAACTGCCTTGTGGATGATTTCAATTCTAACCTCGTCATTACCTAATTGTGATAATGATGAAGCTACAGCTTCAACAGAACCTTGAACATCTGCTTTTAAGATGATCTTTAAGCTCTTTAATTCGCCAGCTTTAACCTTTGCATAAATATCTGCAAGTGATGTTGCACCAGAAGATTGAATGTTTTGATTGAGTTTGTTCTTTCTTTCTGTTACTAAGTCTTTTGCAAACTTTTCATTTTGAACAACGATTAAGTTATCTCCTGCAACTGGAACTTCGGTAAATCCTGATACAGATACTGGGATAGATGGACCAGCAGACTTAACTGCCTTACCTTTATCATCTACCATTCCTCTGATCTTACCATAACATGTACCTGCTACTACGTAGTCTCCAACTTTTAGAGTACCTTTTTGTACTAAGATTGTTGCAAGTGGGCCCTTACCTTTGTCTAAACGAGATTCAATAACTGAACCTGCAGCAGCTCTGTCTGGGTTTGCCTTAAGTTCAAGAATATCTGCTTGAAGGAGAATGTTTTCCAATAAGTTTTGAATACCTTCACCAGTCTTTGCAGAAACTTTACAAACTTGTGTGCTTCCACCCCATTCTTCTGGGATTAATTCGTATTCTGTTAATTGTTGTAATACTCTATCTGGATTTGCACCATTCTTATCTATCTTGTTGATAGCTACGATAATTGGAACACCAGCTGTCTTTGCATGGTTAATAGACTCAATTGTTTGAGGCATAATACCATCATCTGCAGCAACAACTAAGATTGCGATGTCTGTAACTTGGCTTCCTCTTGCACGCATAGCTGTGAATGCTTCGTGTCCTGGAGTATCAATGAATGTAATTGTTCTGCCGTTTAATGTGATTGTGTAAGCACCGATTGCTTGTGTGATACCACCTGCTTCACCTAATGCAACTCTAGACTTTCTAATGTAGTCTAATAATGAAGTCTTACCATGGTCTACGTGACCCATGATTGTGATGATTGGTGGTCTTGGTTGAAGTTTATCTAAATCTTCGATTTCAGTGTTTTCTTGTTGTTCACTTAATGTAGATTCAGATGTTGCTTCTGGCTTATATTCAATAGTAATATTGAATTCATCTGCAATTAATTGTGCTGTTTCAATATCAATACTATCGTTAATAGTCTTCATCATACCAAGCATGAATAACTTCTTAATGATTTCTGTTGCTGCGATACCTGTCTTAGAACAGAGTGTCTTAATTGCAACGATTTCAGTTGAAATTACGCAGCTTTGGATCTTGTTTTCTTTTGCTTGTGCATTATCTGAAGATTTCTTAATCTTCTTTGTTCTTACATATCCTTCATCATCGTCATCATAGCTGAATCCATGTTTTGTATCGGTTATGTAATGTCCTTTAATTAAATCACGTTCAGACTTACGAGTCTTTTCTTCATGAACGCTCTTATTCTTCTTTCCACTTGTATTTGTATTTTGTTTTTGTGGTGGGAAGTTTGTTGGAGGTGCAGAAATTGGCTTTCCTCCTTCTTTAGGCTTATCTGTTTTTTGTGGAGCGGTTGGTTGAGTTGGACGCTTTTGTTTTGGCGTCTTATTTGGATCTGTTGAGAAAACCTTTGTTGTGATTTTAGGCTCTTTCTTTGGAGGAATGAATACTCTTCTTGTTTCTCCTGTATAAAGAATGTCACCTGTTGTCATGGTTTTACCATCTGCGGAAATGATTGGTTCAGGTTTCTTTTCTTCGACTTTTTCTTCCTCAACTTTTTCTTCTTCCTTAACTTCTTCAACTGGAGTCTCTTCAACTACAGGTTCAGCTACAGGAGTTGGTTCTTCTTCCTTAACTTCCTCAACTACTGGTTCTTCCTCAACCTTGATTTCCTCTTGTGCTTTCTTTTCTTCTTCCGCTTTTTGTGATGCAAGTAATGCAGCAGCCGCCTTTTCTGCTTCAATTCTTGCTTTTTCTTTTTCTATAGCTAATAATTCCTCTTTCTTTTGAGATAAAGCATTAATTAATGCTTCTGCTTCATTTCTTTTAGAAACAATGTTAGTTCTCAAAGATGGAATCTTAGTTATAATTTCATCGATATTTTCTAAAATATTATTATCAGCCATTTATACCTCTTAATATTATTTTTCTTCTATGCTTTGTTTAATTCCGTTTGCTAGATTTTCATCTAGTATTGCTATAGAGTGAACATTTTCTCTGTGTGTAAGACTTGATAAATCAGGTATTTCAACTATTTCTGATTTTGCAAATCTACTAATTCTTTCTTTGTATTTATCTGATGAGGATGCATCTACAATAACTAGTGCTTGTTTTTTAGCTACCTTTATATTGTCTTCACCAAATGCAATTTTTCTTGATTTAATTGCAAAGCCTATAAATGTTTCTATCTTTTTAGTGTTCATCCTTCACTCTCTTTAAAGCTTCGTCATATATGTCTAAGCTTCCTGAAACTTTTAGACCTTTGTTAACTAAATTTTTCTTTTTTGCATTAGCTATGCAATCTTCATCTAAACAAAGATATATACCTCTACCAGATAATGTGTGATTTTCATCGATTACAACATTGTTATCTTTGATAACAAAACGGATCATCTCTTCTTTATTTTTATGGCATCTACATGATGCACATTGTCTAGTAAAAGCCTTTTGTCTCATTAATTATTCGTTACCTTCTAAAGTACTTGAATATGGTTTAACATCAATCTTGTAACCTGTTAATTTAGCTGCAAGACGTGCATTTTGTCCGTTTCTACCAATTGCGAGAGATAACTTCTCATCTGGAACGATAACCTTTGCAGATTTTTCATCTTCATTTGTAGAAATAACCATAACTGTTGCTGGTTGGAGAGCTTGTGCAATATATTCGATTGGATCTGCTGTATATTCAACGATATCAATCTTTTCATATCCACCTAATTCGGAGATGATTTCATTGATACGAACACCCTTTGTTCCAATACATGCTGTTTTTGGATCTACGTTTGGATCATCTGAGTAAACTGCAATCTTTGTTCTGAATCCTGCTTCTCTTACGATATTTTGGATTTTTACGATACCAACTTTGATTTCTGGAACTTCTGAGATAAATAATGATCTAATGAAGCCTGCGCATCCACGTGATACGATAACTTGTGCACCATATTGTGTATCTCTTACTTTCTTGATATATACTTTGATTACATCGCCAACTCTGTATTTTTCTGTACGGATTTGGTCTGATGGCATCATGATACCTTCAAGTTGTAAATCAGCGATTTCTACGAAAACGTTGTGATTTTCGATTCTTCTGATGATAGCGTTCATGATTTGACCTGTTCTTGCGCTCATTTCGTTCATGATATACTCATTCTTTGCATCTGTTAATCTTTGTAAGATTACTTGCTTTGCAGTTTGAGCAGCAATACGTGAGAATTTTTCTGGTTGAATTGGTTCAACAACAACGTCACCTACGTTGTATGAATCTTTGATTTGTTTTGCATCTTCAACAGAAATTTCGTAATCTGGGTCATAAACTTCGTCTACAACTGTTCTATATGAATAAACTGAGAATGTTTGTTTCTCTTCATTCATAACAACTGTTACTGGTCTTTGTTCACCAGTTTCTTTCTTGTAAGCTGAAGCCATACCTGCTTTTAAAGCTTCAATGATTACGTCTCTTGAAATCTTAGACTCTTTTTCAAGTTCTGATACTGCTTCGAACAAAGCTTGAACGTCTAATGTTGGTTCTTCAATTGTTTCAACTTTCTTTTTCTTTGCCATTTTGTTCTCCTCTAAAATTCTATGTACGGAAGTACTTTATTTATTTTATTTTTATTTATTTTTTCTTCTTTATTGTTTTTTGTAACTATTGTTACAACATCTCCTGCATAGTCCTTAAGTGTACCATGAGTTTTGCACTTTTTCTCTCCATCTTGATAATAGATTTCGATGACCTCATCTAAGTTTCTTCTATAATCATCTTCATCTACTATTTCTCTGTCTAAGCCTGGTGATGAAATATTTAATGTATATTGATCTGGAAAGTCTGATTCATACATATCTAACTCTGAAGATATTGCGTTATGAACAGTTTCTAAATCATCTATTTCAATTCCACCTTTTTTCCAAACAAAGACTGTTAAGGATGGATGTTTGTATTCTTTGAAATATTTTATTTCAACTACTTCATATCCATTCTCTTGAGCAGCTCTGCAGATAACTTGATTTACAGATTCTCTTACATCTGCTCTTATTGGAAATTGATTTGAATAATTTTCTTTCATAGTTTATGTTTCCTTCAAAACAAGAGTGAGTCGTTTCCGGCTCACTCATGAATGTTTTTATTCAGATTATGCGTATTATAATATAATTAATTATATATATCAACTATTTTTTCTTTGAATCTTTAATTTTAGATAGAATCTTAAATAATTCAGCTGTTGCAAGAACATCAGATAATGCTCTATGTGCATCTAAATGTGAGATCATAAAGTCTTTTGATAATCTCTCTAAATCATATGCTTTTCTATTTGGAAGTAAATCTTTTGACATAGTCAAAGTATCAATAGATTCGTTTCTAAATGCATATTTAAGTTTCTTTGCAAACTTGCTAATAAATGTACAGTCAAAGTCTGTATTGTGACCAATTACTGGATAATCCCCACAGAAAAGTAAGAAATCTGGAAGAACTTTTTCAATAGTTGGAGCATATTTTACCATATCATCTGTAATGTGATTTACTTCACTTGCGCCATATGGAATTGGAATAGTTGGTTTAACTAAAGATTGGAAAGTCTCTGTGATTTTACCATTTTCTATCTTACATGCACCAATTTCAACGATTTCATCTTTTTCATGGCTTAAACCAGTTGTTTCTAAGTCAAATACAATATATGTTTTATCCTTTAAATTGGATGGTAATTCTTGGTTTAAATTTGGATCTTCAAATAAATTATTTGAAACATCTACAGTTGTATCGTTATATTTCTCTGGATGTACATATAAATAATCTGTTGGAAGTTCCTTAGTTTCCGAATACTTTATTGAGTCATAGAATATTTCACATTTACAAATTGTATCTACGGAAACATCTATTTTGCTTGGATTCATACTATTTCTTTGAGCCTTACCCTTAACTACAATCTCATCTCCATTTTGTACGAGTTGAATTGCTGGGATATCTTTCTCATCTGGGAATACGACACAATGTGCTTTGCCAGTTGTATCAAATAATGAGAATGTTACAAATTTCTTTGTTTCAGGTTCTTTTGAGTCTGGATTAGATGGATCATATTTCTTGTTTTTGTATTCACGAACTAAGAAATCTGAAACTTTTCCACAAATAACTGTTGATTCGGCTGGTTCTGTTAATTTTGAGATATACATTGGCATCTCAGTAATACCTGCTGCACGACGTTTAGAATAAACCTTTTCATATGGATTTATCTTCACTAATCCTAATTCTAAAGTGGTATTTTGTAAATTAAAGGTAATTGGTTCACTTGTTGGAATATCATTAGATTCGACAACTTTTATCTCATTTTCTTGTACAAAATTCATGTCTAAAAACTCTTGCAAAGAATCTATGAAGTCCTTGTTTTTTACAAAGGTACACATAGCTGGATCAAAGATGAACTTGATTAAAATTAAATCATCATCCACTTTAATTTCTAAGTTGTCATCAGTGATACTATTGAATAAGATTTGGTTTTTGGAGTTTAGGAATTCAAGGAGTCTATTTTTAACAACACCCTCGTCTGCATAAGCTTTAATGTATGTAACAGATGTTAATAAATCTGGGAACATAGAAGCAACAATGTTAGCAACTTGTTCCTTTTTACTATCTGTTAAATTCTTCATTTCAAATGCAGAAATTAGAAATCTTACTTGTAAGGTTTCTTGTTGAATTTGTTGATTAAATGAGTAATCTGCAGAATGGAATTTCAACATAGGAAATTCATTCTTAGACAGTTTTAAAAACTCCTCATAAAATTTAGTCATTATCCATCTCTCCAATATAATTATTAACTAAGTTAATAAATTCATCTAAAAGTTTGTCATTAGATATCTTTTTTACAACTTGCCCTTTTATAAATAGCAAGGATTCTTTTTCTCCACCTGCAATACCCAAGTCTGCATTCTTTCCTTCCTCAACTCCATTTAAAGGACAACCCATTATCGCAACTTTGATGTCCTTGTTATATCCCATAACAATTTTTTCTACCTTTTGGGATAAATCAAAAACATTTATGCTTGTTCTTGCACATGTTGGACATGAGATAATTTCTGGAACATCTTTTTTAAGACCAAAGGTCTTTAAAATCATTTTGGCTGCAATTACTTCGTCTACTGGACAAGATGACAATGATACCCTTACTGTGTCTCCTATGCCCTTTTCAAGAAGTCTTGATATACCTATTGATGATTTGATGAGACCAGATGTTAATGGACCAGACTCGGTTACACCAATATGCATTGGATAATCATACTTTTGAGCAATTTGAATGTTGCTCTCAACCATAGTGTCTATGTCTGAGGATTTTAGTCCTAAAACGATATCATGAAAACATAAGTTTTCAAATACTGAAACACAATCTATTGTAGACTGAACAATTCTATCTACTTTTGAAAGGTTTTCGTATTGTTTATTTGTAGATCCTGCATTAACACCTATTCTAATACAAGCATGATGATTTTTGAGTTCTGATACCAATTTATCTATCTTAGAAAAATCTGACATATTGCCAGGGTTCATTCTAATTTTTTTAGCTCCAGCATTTAAAACATCTGTTGCCAAGTCGTAACTGTAATGAATATCTGCAATAAGTGGGATATTGCTAATTTGAAGTAATTTAGAAAATGCTTCCACACTTTCTTTATCTGGAACGCTAACTCTTAATAAATCACAGTGCACTTTTTCTAATTCTTTAATTTGTTTTGTACACTCTTCAATATTTGTAGTTTTGCATTTGAGCATAGATTGAATAGATATAGGATAATCACTTCCTATACCAACATTCCCTACTTTTACACTTTGTGTAATCCTTCTCATTTAATCTCCTTTATGTTCCAGTTATCAAGTGGAATACATCAAAGAATACAGCCATTAATACAAGTACGACTAAGCCTACTGTATGGATTATTGCTTCTATCTTCCTTGGTACTGGTTTTCTTGCCACCCACTCTATTGTTGTAAATACCATTCTAGATCCATCTAATGCTGGAATTGGTAAAAGGTTGAATACTGCAAGGTTTGCAGAAACAATTGCCATTATGTACATTAGATAGCCGAATCCACCAAGTTTTGTTCCTTCGGCAATGATTTTAACTGTTGTAATTGTTCCACCAACAGCTGATGCACCAAGTTTTCCTGTTATTAATGCACCAAGCGTTGCAAGTATCTTAAATACAACGAAGAATGAGAATCCGAAGGATCTACCAAGAGCAAGTCCAAAACTCAATTTCTGGAGCGTTAGGCCTCTTGTAATGCCAAATCCGTATGAATAGTATCCACTTGTGGATACATTTCCAGAACTTGCATCTTGATATTTAACTTGTGCAGAAAGTTGATAGCCCTCTGCATCTTTACAAATTATGGTATGATAGTTTTCATGATCTGTTAGATATGTGCCTAAGTCTTTAAAGGAAAACTCAACAGTTTGTTCTTCACCATCTATGTATGTGACGATGTCATCTTCACCAAATGGAATATGATAATCTTTTGTTGCTGTAATTTTAGTTGTCTTTCCATTTCTTAAGACTTTAAATGTTGCACTATCTCCCAAACCAGAGAAAGTTTTATTAATATCATCTTGAAGTAAGATATTAACTTGTTTTCCGTTTACATTTAGAATTACGTCCCCTTCTTGGAATACAGCTGTTTGATGCTCTAGGCTAGATACAGCTGTGATTTTTGGCAAGAATTGGCCGTATGCGCTGAAATATATTGCTATAAGCAATATTGCAAACAAGAAATTAAAGAAAGCACCAGAAAATAGAACAATTAATCTCTTCCATGGTTTTTGTGAATTGAAGTAAACCTTCTTTTTCATATTCATTTGATCTACTTCGCTATATAGTGAGAAGTTTTCAGTTTCAATAGCTGCTTCTTCATCTTCTGAATCTTCTCCATGGAATGCACAATATCCACCAAGTGGTATGCATCTTATAGCAAACAATTCACCATTCTTCTTATTTCTGTGTTTGAAAATTGCAGGTCCAAATCCAACTGAGAATTCGTCTATATCAAATTTGAATATCTTACCTGCGAGGTAATGTCCAGATTCGTGGACAACTATCATTACCATTAGCGCCAAAATAGCTATAATAATATAGCCAATATATGTAAACACATCTTTTGCAGTTGTCGCTAATAGATTTATAAACATGTTACACTCCTAAAGTATATGTATATTTTCTTGCATCATTGTCTAAAGACAATATTTCATCGAATGAAACTTCTTTGATGCTCTCAAACTTATACAAAACTTTTTCGAGTTTTGTTGGAATATCTGTAAAAGAAATTTTTCCTTTTAAGAATGAATCAACAATAATTTCATCTGCTGCTGAAATTGCAATACATGCACCCTCACCAGATTTTGCTGCTTCTCTTGCTATAGATAAGCATGGGAATAATTCATGATTTGGTTCCTTAAATGATAGTTTGCCAATTTTTGCCAAATCTAACTCTGGGATTAAAGCGTCTCCCATTTCTGGATAGAATAAAGCACTCTCTATTGCCATCTTCATATCTGGAACAGAAAGTAAAGCTTTCATTGAATTATCTTTAAACTCAACTAAAGAATGAACAATACTTTCATTATGTTGTACAACTTTTATGTTTTCTTCTCTTAAAGAGAAAAGATGCATTGCCTCAATGACCTCTAGGCCTTTGTTAAATAGAGTTGCGCAATCTAATGTAATCTTCTTGCCCATCTTCCAATTTGGATGGTTTAGAGCGTCCTCAGGGGTTATCTTCTTTAATTTTGCAAGGTCATAATCTCTAAAAGGACCACCAGAACATGTTAATATGACATTTTTTACTTTTTTGCTATCTTCACCTATGCAATTAAAAATTGCAGAATGTTCTGAATCTACTGGAATAATTTTTCCGCCGAACTTCTTTTCTGCTGCTTTTAGATGTCTTCCGCCTGCAACAATAGCTTCTTTATTAGCAATAGCTAATACTCCGCCTCTTTTTAATGTTGCCATAGCCGGAAGTAATCCAGCAATACCGCCAACACATAAAATAACGATGTCACTATTAACAGCTGCAAGTTCTTCTAATGAGCCAAGACATTTCTTATCTTCTGGTTCTTCATCTATAAAGAAGTCGAATAAAGAACGTTGAATATTTATGGTTCCCTCTTTGCAGAAATAATAATCCGGTTTAAATTCTTCGATTTGTTCTCTTAATAAGTCTGTGTTATTAAAAGCAGATAAACCAACAACTTTAAACTTATCTGGGAATTTTCTTATAACTTCCAGAGCTTGTTGTCCTACGGAACCAGTACTTCCTAATATTGTTACGGTAGTTTTGTTTTTCATAGTTTATGCAAAATATACGATTGGCAATACTATAGCGAGTAATACGATTGCGAACATAATACTGTCTAATCTATCTATTACACCGCCGTGTCCTGGGAATATATTCCCAAAGTCTTTAATTCCTATTGATCTCTTGATTCTAGATGCAGCTAAATCACCTACTTCAGAAAGTGCTGCGCCTAATATACCTATTGCAGCATATACAAGTCCGCTCTTCCATAAATCGCTTACAGAATTTGCTGCAAAGAATAATTTGTATCCACATCCTGCAACTACTGTGGACATATTTGCACCAGATGATACTCCACCTATTTCAAAGAATGCCCAGAATACCATTGCAGCAAAAATACTTCCAATTATTCCACCAATTGCACCAACAACTGTTTTCTTTGGAGAAATTGTTGGACACATTTGTTTTGGGAACTTCTTATGTAAGGAAGATCCGAACCAATATGCGAAAGTATCTCCTGCTACTGCAAGGAATGTTGCAAACATTACTATGTAAATTCCTGAGAACCAGTAACTTAAGATAAATGCTAAGGATACAAGTAATGTTGGATAAATTAAGATTGAAAATTCGGCAAATAAGTCTTTGGAGGTATATTTCTCTTTATTAGAGAAAGTGAAAAGAATTAATTCAAGTGTAATAACTGTTGCAAATACAATTAATAATCCGTATACGCCTAATCCTAAGAAGTATTGCATTAGGAAATATACTGGATAAATAGCAACTGCTAATAAAATTAGAGGTGCTTTAAATAAGTTGTATCCACTTTGTGAATAACATTTATACAATTCAAAAATTGATATAGCTGCTAATAGCCAAACAAATATATCACTGAAAATTGGTATATGTGGTTGTGTTGCAGAATAAATGGACATTGAACCATAAATGAAATAATAGTCCAAAATCATTATTCCTAGCATTAATGCTATTAAGGATAAACCTGTGATTAGTCTTTTCATTTTATTTACCGTAATTTCTTGTTATTTGTGTGTATTGATCTAGTAAGGCATTGAAGTTTTCTTTTGTAAAGTCACACCAAAGTTTATCTACAAAAAATAGTTCTGCATATGCAGATTGATAAAGCATAAAGTTGCTTAATCTAACTTCACCACCTGTTCGAATTATCATATCTAATTGTGGTAGCGAGGATGTGTACAACTCTTTTTCAAAGAGTTCTTTGGTTATTTCTCCGTTTTTTGATGCATTTTTTGCTGCACGAATAATTTCATCTTGAGCTGAATAACCAATTGCAATATTAACGATTAAACCAGGATTATCTTTTGTGGCATCTTGGACTTTTTCAAGTAAGTCTTTGAGTTCATCATTCTTTAGAATATCCAAATCTCCTGAGAACATGAACTTTCTATTTGTGCCGTATTTTAAGATTGAATCAAAGTAATCATATACAACTTTTAGAACATCCTTAATATCGTCTGCATTTCTAGATGCGTTTTCTTTAGAAAAAGTATAGCAACTTACACACTTTATGCCCTTTTCTTCACATGCATCTAGAATACTTGCAAGAACTGCTCTTCCTCGCTTATAAGCGTCAAATGTAGAAACGCGGTTGAGTTTTCCCCAACGTCTGTTTCCATCCATTATAAAAGCTACGTGGTTTGGATAATTCAATGTATTATACTTCCATTACCTCGGCTTCTTTTGCCTTTTGTAAGTCTTCGACTATTGTGATTTTCTTTTCAAGAACCTTATCTACGTCTTTTAAGAAATCCTTTAAATCGTCCTCTGTGATTTCACTATCTTTTTCAAGTGTCTTTAATTCGTCATTTGCACTTCTTCTAGCATTTCTTAAGACAACTACTGTTTCTTCTGCTAATTTTTTGATTTGTTTGCAGAGTTCTCTTCTTCTTTCCTCTGTTAATTGTGGGAAAGCAAGTCTAATAACGTTACCATCGTTTACTGGGTTAATACCTGTATTTGCTGCGATGATAGCTTTTTCAACATCTTTAAGAACGCTTCTATCATATGGTTTGATAACCAATAATCTTGCTTCAGCGACTGTGATGTTAGACATTTGGTTTAATGGAGTTGGTGTTCCATAGTAGTTTACTAATACTTTGTCTAAGATGTGTGCATTTGCTCTACCTGCACGAATTGTCTTTAATTCAGAATCTAAATTGTTTATAGCTTTTTGTGATTTTTCTTCCATATCTTCGAAGATTAAATCAACAGAATCAATGCCATATGCCATATTAAATTTCCTCCAAAAAATATTTTTAATGATTATACATTTTACCAAAATGTATTTTTCTATGCAATAGCAAACGTTAAGTTTTATTTTATAATACAACTTAATTTTGCCTCAAAAATGAATATAAATTTTAGCAAAAACCGATATTCTAACCGCATGAAATAAAAAAGGAAGTCTTTTGCAAGACCTCCTAATTTTATGTGAAAATTAATCAATTATTTTCCGATATAAGTACCAATTTTTTCGCCCTTAAGAGCTTTAATAATTCCATCTTGTTCTGTGAGTGAGAAGGCAATAATTGCGATGTTATTTTCCATACACATTGTGATAGCTGTTGTATCCATTGCCTTTAATCCTTTTGAGATAACATCCATATATGTTATGGAGTCATACTTTACTGCGTTTGGATTTGTCTTAGGATCTGAGTCATATACACCGTCAACATTCTTTGCAAGCAATAATGCATCTGCTTGAATTTCGCATGCTCTTAATGATGCACCAGAATCTGTTGAGAAATATGGGTTACCAGTTCCGCAAGCGAAGATAACGATTCTTCCCTTTGAAAGATGGCGAACTGCTTTTCTTAAGATATATGGTTCTGCAACTTTTGTTACTGTTAATGCAGTTTGGACTCTAGTTTCAGCACCTTTTCTTTCTAATTCATCTTGAAGTGCTAATGCGTTCATGATTGTTGCGAGCATTCCGATATGATCTGCTGTAGCTCTATTCATTTCTGGGTTAGCTTGACGTCCTCTCCAGAAGTTTCCGCCACCAACTACGATACCGATTTCTGCGCCAAGTTTTTGTGCATTGATGATTTCTTCGGCAACTTGTGCCATTTTCTTTTCATCTACACCAAAACCACTTTCTTTAGCTAATGCTTCGCCGGATATTTTGATTATAACTCTCTTGTACTTAAGGTCTGCCATGGTACTCTCCTTTTTATAAAAAAGGGAATGCAAAAGCACTCCCGTTTTAATTATTTATTTCCTGTCATCTTTGCGATTTCATCTGCGAGGTTGTCATTTCTCTTTTCAATACCTTCGCCCATCTTGTAAGCTTGGAAACGAACGATCTTTCCGCCGCCATTTGCTGCGATGTATTTACCGATTGTTAATGAGTTATCCTTGATGAAGTCTTGGTCTACTAAGCAAACTTCTTTGTAGAACTTATTGATCTTACCGAGAACCATCTTTTCGATGATTGCTGCTGGTTTAGAGCTGTCTTCGTTTTCGATTTGAGCTTTGATGATTTCTTTTTCATGTTCTACTACATCTGCTGGAACTTCGTTTCTGTCGATGTATTTTGCATCCATTGTTG
>Ga0256405_10004007_pt1 | contig 28764 bp, 19 predicted proteins | sample RumenRJG_02DNA_FD_189096 | JGI IMG/M metagenome (GOLD analysis project Ga0256405, IMG submission 189096) | Bovine rumen microbial communities from Lethbridge, Alberta, Canada - RJG_02 | ecosystem: Host-associated > Mammals > Digestive system > Stomach > Rumen | place: Canada: Alberta... | reverse complement strand
CTCGTACCTGCTCCAGTGTCAGGTGATATGACTCAGCGATTTGGCGATTCGTTTCTCCTTCACTTTTGCGGCGAAAGATTTCGGCTGACAGATGTTCAACTTTGGTGTAGTTCCTTGGCATAGCAAAACCCTCCTGTTGTTGTTTTCATTCTACAACAGGAGGGCTTTTTATTCAGTGTCCGTAGTTCGGGATACGGTCCACAATGATAGACCGCTCTTTTTGCATAGTACATTATAGACACAGAACCGAGGCGTCGCCCTGCGCCTAATTTCAGCTATAATCTGATATAACAAGCCGCGACAAATCGCCTTTTTAGTGTATAATATGGTTATATTAGGGTACGATATGATGGTATGATATGATTCTCTTCACCAACAAAATGCTGGTCAAATTATAACATTCAGAGGAGGGGGAAACAGCATGGGCATACCTTTGTGTACCGTCGTTATTCCTGCGTCACATGCTGAAAAGACGATCGCCCTCACCCTCGACAGCCTGCTGGCGCAGACATGTCCGCTGTGGCTGGCACAAATAGTAATCGACGGTTCCGCCGGCAATGAAGCGACCTACGCGATCGCGCGCGCCTACGCAGACCGAGACGCACGATTTTACATCCAGATCAACGAATATAACCAGGGCGTCGCTGCTGCCCGCAATCGGGGCGTCGCCGCAGCCTGTACTCCATGGGTAGCCTTTCTGGATAGCGACGACGTGTTCCATCCGGAAAAACTGGAGAAACAGCTCGTCCTCGCTGAGAAAAAGGATGCAGACTTCACATGCTGTGCGTATAATATGCTCACATACCCAGACAGGAAACTTCGCAAAGTTTCTCAGGTCCCAGAAAAAATCACCTACAGCGCCATGGTCAAAAAGAACCTTGCCGGCTGTTCGACGGTAATGCTGAAAACCGACCTTGCCCGCAAACACCCCATGCAAAACAACGTGATCCATGAGGATTATCTCTGCTGGCTCGAATGCCTGCGGGACCGCGACGGCTGGGCCATCACAGAACCGATGGTCGATATCCTTATGATGCCTCATTCGCGGAACGCAAACAAGCTCCGCTCAGTCAAAGGCGTGTGGGAGATTTACAGAAAATATTCAAATTTTTCATTACCTAAGACTCTAAGGTTTTTTTGTAGCTATTCTCTAGCCAGTCTTATTAAGTATTCATAGCATGACCTTTATATCAAGCAAGAAAGGGAAATTAACCGTATGCGCCTATTTCAAAGGTTAGATGAGGTATATAGTTACAGAGAAATGGTCTTCAACCTTGTGCGTCGTGATCTTCTCGGTCGATACAAGCGTTCGTTTCTAGGTTTTGCATGGACATTCCTCAATCCTTTACTACAGGTACTTGTGTATTCCGTAGTTTTTTCTACAATCATGCGAATGGGGATAGAAAAGTATTATCTGTTTTTGTTCGTCGCGTTAATTCCGTGGTCGTTTTTCAGTGCGGCACTAACAGGGGGCTGTGGCAGCGTAATCTCGCAGGCAAGCATGGTAAAAAAAATTTACTTTCCGCGTGAAGTTCTGCCCATCGCCTACGCAACGACCAGCTTTGTTAATATGCTCTACTGTTTTGTTGTCGTATTTTTCGTTATGGCCGCTTCAGGGTTAAAATTCAATCTGCTTGCTTTGTGCTGGTTGCCATTTGTGATGTTAGTTGAATATATTCTCTGCTTGGGGATCGCCATGCTAACATCAGCTGTTACAGTGTATTGCCGTGATATGGAGTACATGCTAGGCATTATTTCTATGATGTGGATGTACCTAACTCCCGTTTTATATCCAATCACTATGATACCAGAAAAGTATTTCCCTCTTTTTATGCTCAACCCAATGACGCCTGTGATCACAGCTTATCGGGATATTCTCTACTACTCGCGCGTGCCCGAAGTGACAACACTGTTTCATTCGCTTCTTATGGGTTGCAGCGTTCTTCTTATCGGCTGGTTTGTTTTCGATCGACTTCAGCGCAGTTTTGCGGAGGAACTGTAAATGAAAGCAATTCAAGTACGTGATATTGCTAAAAGATTCAAGATTTATTTTGACCATAGCCGAACACTTAAGGAACGCATCTTGTTTCGCAAGCATAATACTTATCAGGAACGCTGGATCCTTGATGGCGTCTCGTTTGAAATAGAAGAGGGAGAGGCCGTTGGCTTAGTCGGTGAAAACGGTTGCGGCAAGAGCACGACGCTCAAGTTGCTGTCGCGAATTCTTTACCCAGATCGCGGCACGATCTGTATCAATGGCCGCGTCTCTTGCTTGATTGAATTGGGAGCGGGTTTTCATCCTGATATGAACGGGATTGAAAACATCTACCTCAACGCAGCCATGTTTGGTATAGGACGCAAGGAGACATCAAAACGTCTTGACGAAATCATTGCATTTTCCGAACTTGAGGCGTTCATTGATAATCCAATACGTACATACTCATCAGGCATGTATATGCGACTGGCATTTTCTGTAGCCATCAACGTAGATGCTGATGTGTTGCTCATTGATGAAATATTAGCCGTCGGCGATATGAACTTTCAGGCTAAATGCTTGGAACGTTTACGCCAGATCAAGGAACGCGGCACGACGATAGTACTTGTATCTCATTCTCTTGGACAAATCGAATCGTTCTGCAATCGGTCAATCTGGCTTAATAACGGGCATGTAGCTGCCGACGGAACACCAGCAGAGACCCACGCGAAGTATGCTGAGTTCATGCGCAACAAACAAGGCCATTCGTCATGATCTCCATTTTAATGGCAACATTCAATGGCGAAGAATATATACGTGCTCAGCTTGAGTCACTATTCGCACAAACGGAGCAGAATTTTCGTCTGATTATCTCAGACGATGCCTCAACCGACAGCACAATCAGTATTATTGAGGAGTACCAAAAGCGTTTTCCTGATCGTATCGTGCTGACACGGCGCGAATGCAACAGTGGTAACGCAAAGCATAACTATTTTGACCTAATGATTGAGCACAAGGATGATTACATTATGTTGTGCGATCAGGATGATGTCTGGTTACCTCAAAAGATAACTGTCACGCTAAAACGAATGCGCGAAATGGAGCAACTATATGGTGTTGATTTGCCATTGCTTGTACATACCGATTTAACGTTGACAAATGCAAATCTGAAGGTAACTTACCCATCGTATCGAGAGGCAATGTGCAGTATCTTTGAGCGCACCGAGTTGAAATATGCGCTGATTCAGAACACGTTTGCAGGATGTTCCTGTATGTACAACCGTGCGTTAGCCGATTTGCTTTATGCTGAGCCGGAGTACTGTGTTATGCACGACTGGTGGCTGATGCTCGTCGCCGCTGCGTTTGGCAAAATTGGGTATACTTATGAATCGACAGCACTGTACCGCCAGCACAAGGGCAACAGCATCGGTGCCCGCGATATGGGGGCGCTGTCCTACAAGCTAAGACGTTTACTTGACCACGAAGCAGTGCGTTACGCCATTGACATTACCTACGTGCAGGCACGCAATTTTCTCGAAATGTACCGCAAGCGCCTTTCGTCTTCTCAGATCGAACTGATTGAGGCATACTGCCGTATTCCACAAATGTCAAAGTTTGAAAAAATCCGCACGCTGTTTTGCCTTGGTACACTTAAAAACACATTGTCACGACGCGTCGCCCATTTTTTATTCGTATAAGGGAGCTGAAAACCTATGAAAGGCATAATCCTCGCTGGCGGTTCAGGCACGCGCCTGTACCCGCTTACCCTCGTCACCTCAAAGCAGCTGTTGCCGGTGTACGACAAGCCGATGATTTATTATCCGCTTTCAACGCTAATGTTGGCAGGAATCCGCGACATCCTCATCATTTCTACGCCGCAGGATTTGCCCAATTTCGAACGTTTGCTTGGCGACGGCTCAAAATACGGTATTTCACTTTCGTACGCCGTGCAGCCTAAGCCTGAAGGCCTCGCGCAGGCTTTTCTCATCGGTGAAAAGTTCATCGACGGCGAACGTTGCGCCATGGTGCTCGGCGATAACATCTTTTACGGCAACGGACTCACGCAGCAACTCAAAAAAGCCGCTGCGCGAACAGCAGGTGCCACTGTCTTCGGCTATTACGTTGACGATCCCGAACGTTTCGGTATCGTTGAGTTCGATGAAAACGGCAAAGCCATTTCCATCGAAGAAAAGCCTGCGCATCCTAAATCGAACTACTGCGTGACAGGTCTATATTTTTACGATAATCGAGTCTGCGAACTGGCAAAAAAGGTGCGCCCGTCCGCACGCGGCGAGTTGGAAATAACCGATCTCAACAGAATGTACCTTGAAGAGGGCTGCTTGGAAGTCGTCACTCTCGGCCGCGGCTACGCCTGGCTCGACACTGGTACAATCGACGCTTTGGCGCAAGCCAGCGAATTTGTGCGTGTTGTCGAAAGCTCGCAGGGATTGCAAATTTCCGCTGTCGAGGAGATTGCTTACCTTAACGGCTGGATTGACCGCAATACCCTGTTGCAATCTGCTACCTCATATGGCAACTCTCCTTACGGAGCTCACTTACGCGCCGTTGCTGAAGGAAAACTACAGTATTCGGTCGATTAAACTGAAGGAGTATTCAAATGGACGTAATCAAAACCGATGTACTTGACGTTTACATTCTGGAACCCCAAGTATTTGGAGATCATCGCGGCTGGTTTATGGAAAGCTGGTCACAAAGAGCCATGGAGGATGCCGGCTTATATTACAATTTCGTTCAAGACAACCAAAGCTACTCTGCCCAAAAGGGAACTTTGCGCGGCATCCACTTTCAAAAAGGCGATGCAGCCCAAGCAAAGCTGGTGCGTTGCTGTCGCGGCGCTGTTCTTGATGTGGCCGTGGATTTGCGTATCGGCTCGCCAACCTACAAGAAGTGGGTCGCAGTCGAACTGAGCTCAGAAAACAAGCGCCAGCTTCTCATTCCCCGCGGTTTCGGGCACGCATTTGCCACCCTGACCGATGATGTAGAGTTTCTTTACAAAGCTGACAACCCATATGCCCCCCAGACTGAAGGCAGCATCATCTGGAACGATCCTGACATCGATATTGACTGGCGCGGCGTAGCCGTACCCATCACCTCTGCCAAGGACGAAGCAGCACCAAGGCTTCGTGACGTGGCAGAGACGCTGGGGTTTTATTATCAAGCACAGTAGCCTCTGCAAAGGAGAAAACGCATGAATATCATCGTCACAGGCGGCGCCGGTTTTATCGGCGGCAACTTCGTTCATTTTCAGCTCTCCCATCACCCTGAAGACCGCATTATCTGCTACGACGCCCTCACCTACGCAGGCAACATGGAGACCCTTGCCAACGCAGTCAATAATCCGCAATTCGCCTTTGTGAAAGGAGACATCGCCGATCGCGCTCAGGTCACCGAATTGTTCCAGACTTACAAGCCCGACATCATCGTCAACTTTGCCGCCGAAAGCCATGTCGATCGCTCTATCGTTGATCCCGGACTGTTTTTGCGCACTAACATCATCGGCACAAGCGTGATGCTTGACGCCTGCCGGCAGTTCGGCATTGGCCGCTATCACCAAGTTTCGACCGACGAAGTGTATGGTGATCTGCCCCTTGACCGCCCTGACCTGTTCTTCACCGAGACGACGCCGCTGCACACCAGCAGCCCCTATTCTGCCTCCAAGGCTTCTGCCGATTTGCTCGTGCAGGCCTACAGCCGCACCTACAGACTGCCTGTTACCATCTCACGTTGCTCAAACAACTATGGTCCCTACCACTTTCCAGAAAAACTCATTCCCCTTATCATCACCCGAGCTCTCGACGACCAGCCACTGCCCGTTTACGGCAAAGGCGAGAACGTGCGCGACTGGCTCTACGTAACCGACCATTGCCGTGCCATCGACCTAATCATACGCAAAGGAAAAGCAGGCGAAGTGTATAATATCGGCGGTCATAACGAACGAACCAACCTTCAAGTGGTCAAAGCCGTGCTGAAAGAGTTAAACAAGCCCGAAAGTCTCATTACCTACGTTACCGACCGCCCAGGCCACGATCGGCGGTACGCCATTGATCCAACAAAAATCCATAACGAGCTCGGCTGGCTGCCCGGAACGTCGTTTGACGAAGGCATTCGCAGGACAGTTCAGTGGTATTTGGACAACAAACCCTGGTGGCAGCACATTATCAACGGCGAGTATCAAAACTACTACGCCCGCATGTATGGCAACCGGTAACGTTGCTCAAACGCAAAAATAGAGGCTGAAAAGACACGTGCTCCTTCCAGCCTTTTTAAAAAAATTTTACAATAAAGGATGAGAGTACCATCATGAAAGCATTTGTCACAGGCGTCGCCGGCCAGCTTGGCCACGACGTGATGAACGAATTGCGCCGGCGCGGGCACCAAGCAGTCGGCAGCGATTTAAAAATCGAAAACGGCGTTTCGCTTGATATTACCAACCGCAACGCCGTGATGCGCACGCTCGGCGACTTAAAACCTGATGTCGTCATCCACTGCGCAGCTTGGACCGCCGTTGACCTCGCTGAGGACGAAGACAAAAAAGACCTCGTATTCAAAATCAACCGTGACGGTACGCAAAATATTGCTGATGCGTGTAAAGCTATCAACTGTAAAATAATTTATATCAGCACTGACTATGTCTTTGACGGTCAGGGAACAGAACCGTGGAAGCCTGATTGCAAAGACTATAAACCACTCAACGTCTATGGTGAAAGCAAGCTGGCGGGAGAGTTCGCTGTTGCAAATACTATGCAAAAGTACTTCATCGTACGCATCGCTTGGGTATTTGGCCTCAACGGGAACAACTTCATCAAGACGATGCTGAAACTTGCACAAAAATATGACACTCTTCGCGTCGTAAACGACCAGATAGGCACCCCAACTTATACATACGACCTAGCACGTCTTCTTGTCGATATGGCAGAGACAGAAAACTATGGCTACTACCACGCAACTAACGAAGGTGGTTACATATCATGGTATGACTTTGCGATTGAGATTTTCCGTCAGTCAGGGCTGAGCACAAAAGTCATTCCCGTCACCACAGCAGAATACGGTCAGTCAAAAGCAAGACGACCATTTAACAGTCGTCTTGATAAAAGAAAGCTAACGGATTCTGGTTTTATGCCGTTGCCATCTTGGCAAGACGCTTTAAAAAGATATCTTGCCTCTTTGTCCTACAAAGCAGAACAGTAATATTATTTTACACATCGATCAAGGAGGAGTGCATGGAACACCCCCAATTAAGTAATCGTTATTTAGCGTTAAGTAAAAAGTTCTTTTCTTCGCTATTACATTTAGGAATGGCAAACACTCTTCACAAAGTAAAAGAAACCATACGGAACGATTTGTACTATATAAAAAACAGAAAGAGACTTATCGGGTTATCAAATAAACGTTTTGCTCAAGAAACTCTTGAATCTTTACAGTATGATATTAAATTTAGCATTCTAGTCCCCGTGTATAATACGCCTATAAAATTTTTGACTGACATGCTCGATTCAGTTACAACACAAACATATACTAATTGGGAATTGTGCATCGCCGATGCTAGCGATAACGAACATACAAAAGTCCAATTGATTTGTGCAAAATACAAAGCTAAGTTTAATTCCCAAGTAAGCTATAAAAGGATCAGCAATCAAGGCATTTCAGAAAACACAAATGTTTGTCTAAAGATGTCTTCCGGGGATTATTTAGTGCTTTTGGATCATGATGACATCCTGCATCCTTCCGCATTGTTTCAGTTAGCAAAAAACATAAAAAGAACTAATGCAGATTTTCTTTACACTGACGAATCCAAATTTATCAGAAGTATAAAACATTCATATAGCCCAAATTTCAAACCCTGCTTCTCAAAAGATGAACTGAGATCACACAATTACATATGCCATCTTACATGCTTCAGTAAGGTTCTATCAGACAGAGTTGGTCTATTTAGGAAAGAATGCGATGGTAGCCAGGATCATGACATGGTACTACGCCTTTCAGAACAAGCCCAAAGAATCGAACACATACCACAAATCTTATATTTCTGGAGAGTGCATGATAATTCAGTTTCTTCAAATATTGCAGTGAAGTCGTACGCCGTAGAAGCAGCATACAAAGCAGTAAACGATCAATTAGAACGTACAGAAGAAAAGGGAACAGTTGAAAGCGCCCCTCCTTTTCTAAGCATGTACAGAGTCCGGTACAGAATCAAAGGTTCCCCCCTTGTTTCAGTTATAATTTGTAATGTTCCTCATCAAAGAATACCGCAAATTGTCGCTGATATTTGCGCACGCACTGCCTATCAAAATTACGAGTTAATAATCCCTTACAAAAACATTGATGAGTATAATAATTTTTATGCCAAATTTAATGCAAGTGTTCCACCTCAGAAGAATGTTATTTACTCCCAATATAGCAACTTAAACGATTTGACAGAAATATCTAATGGAGATTATATTACATTTGTCAGCGACATCACTCCATTAACTCCTCACTGGATTGAAGAGATGCTTATGTTTGCCCAACGTAAAGACGTTGCTCTGGTTGGTTGTAAAATTTTGACAGAGGATAATCACATTTATGACGCAGACTTGTCTGTTTCAAACACTGGAGAAATCGTACATCTATATCGAGGAACTGAAGCTTCTAATTTAGGTTATGAAGGACGTCTTCGTTGCGCCAGAAACGTACTTTTAATTTCTAATCAATGTTGTATGATGAGCCGTTATGCATTTTATGATAATAGAGGTTTCTCTGATCAATTTAGCACGTTGTACCTTCTAGATTATTGTTTCCGAGCAAGACTTCGCAAGAAACTAATAGTCTGGACCCCCGAAAGTGTTCATGTATGTCACACACCTGAAGCACCTACAAAGAACGCAGAAATACGAACCCTACAACAAAAATGGAACCAGATGATGCCATTTTCAGATCCATATTGTCCGGAACAGCTTATAAACATGATTCGCAATAATATTTAAACCAAATAAAGGAGTTTATTTATAATGCCTAATTTACTTATAAAATCATATAAAACTATTAAAGAAGAAGGTATTAAAGTTTTTTCTCAAAAAACACTTCGTTACCTTAACAGTAAACTGGAAAATAATACTAACACTTCTAATAATACTAACACTTCTAACAAGGAATCCCGTAAAGTCTTCATGGACGTTCTATTCATTAACGGTTGTGATGCAAGCGTTCCACATCCTGCACGCTATAGGGTAAAGCACCAGCAGGAACAACTGGCTTTAAACAATATCATTTCTAATAGCATTTATTACTTAAATCTCACCCCCAAGGATGTTTACCAATATAGGCTCTTTATCTTCTTCAGATGCCCTATTACTGACACAATAAGAGATTTTATAAAAGAAGCGAAATCACTTAACAAAACAGTTCTCTTTGACATTGATGATTTAGTTTTCGATACTCAATACACTGACACAATACCTTATGTCAAAGCCCTTAATGAGAAAGATAAGTCAATTTATGATGACGGCGTCATACGTATGGGAGAAACTTTAGACATGTGTGATGCAGCTATAACGACTACAGAGGCGTTAGCAAAAGAATTATCAAAACATGTCCCTGAAGTAATAATTAATCGGAATACAGCTTCTGAAAGGATGTTTGAATTATCGGAAAAAGCTCTACATCATAAGGTAGTCCGTAAGAATGGCGCCGCTGTTATCGGTTACTTCAGTGGCAGTATTACACATAACGCGGATTTTGCATTAGTCGAACCTGCCATCATCAAGATCTTGAAAGAGTTTCCAAAAGTAAAACTTTGTATTTGCGGACTTTTAGACTTACCCGATCAATTCAAAGAATTCAAGAATCAAATAATCATTTCACCTTTCGTGGATTGGGAAGAATTACCTGAACTCATTAGTTCAGTAGATATTAATATAGCGCCCTTAGAAGAATCTATTTTTAATGAGGCGAAATCAGAAAACAAATGGGTAGAAGCAGCTCTAGTAAAAACACCAACTATTGCTAGTAATTTAGGTGCGTTCAAGACCATGATAAAAGACAGAGAGACAGGATATCTTTGCTCTAAAGCTAGCGATTGGTATGCCGGTTTAAGAAAGCTGATTATTGACTACGATGAAAGAGAACGCATTTCAAACAATGCCTATGAATTTGTAAAGAGAAATTGCATTACCTTAAGTACCGGTATCCCATTAACTAAATATATTCAATCTAAGTTATCTTCTAATATTGCCTTTATCACTCCTTCCACTAATATATCAGGCGGCATTCTTGTCGCATTAAAGCATTGTACTTTACTCCAAGATGAAGGATATGACGTACAGATTATTAATCAAGGGGAACCTAATGGCAACATATCAACTAATAACAAGCTTTGCATTAATTTTGATGATCATAATATACCTGTTTTAAACTCTTCCGAATGCGACTTTTACGGTTCCTTCGATAATGTCGTTGCAACTATGTGGACTACTATCAGTTTTACCGAAACCTATCCAAATATCAAACAGAGATTCTATCTAGTGCAAAATTTTGAACCAGACTTTTATAGTCCCAACAATCCGCTCAGAGTCCCTGCTAATCAGTCGTATTCTCCGCATAATAAAACAAAGTTTATTACGATATCTCATTGGTGCCAAAAATGGTTACTAACCGATTACCTGCAAAAATCTCAATACGCGCCGAATGGGCTAAATCAATCTCTCTTTTACCCCAAGATAAGAGATTTTACTTCAAGCAAAATTAGGATTTTAATTGAAGGAGATCCGGAATCGTATTATAAAAATGTAGACGAAAGCTTTAGAATCACAAATCAATTGGATAAGAATAAATTTGAGATCTGGTTTATGTCATATAACGGAATGCCGAAACCATGGTATAGATGCGATAAATTTCTCCACAGTGTGCCTTATGAAGCCGTTTCAGAGATTTATCGTCAATGTCACATTCTCGTAAAGAGTAGTATCTTGGAAAGTTTTTCTTATCCACCGCTTGAGATGATGTCCACAGGTGGTTTTGTCGTTGCTCGTCTTAACGAAGGCAATAAGGAGTACCTTCGCAACGAAATTAATTGCCTTCTTTATAATCCGCAAGATATCCAAACAGCGATCAAATGTATTAATGATATCGTTTCTAATGCGGAACTAAGAAGGCAACTGTATGAGGGAGGCCAAAAAACAGCAACAAAAAGAAATTGGGAAAATTGTAGAGATTCTATCCTTTCTTTATACAGATAAGCTTTACCTTGCGAGACACAAAATCTGTTATGAAGTGACACTTTCTCAAGAGGCAAAATGAAACAAGAAATAAATTTCTGAGGGCATTTAGAAAGAGTTGCTGCAGAAAACAGAAACCGGCATTGGTCAAACTGTTATACGTGGATTCGGCAGAGCGCCTTACTACAGGTCAATGAATGGGGCCGCCTGGGGAACTGTTATCTAGTTGGGTGGGATCACGACGAAACTGTGCCATCATAGTATCAATTCAGATTTCCCAGACCACAGCTCCGTGTGCGGTTCTTTTGAGATACCTTTAGATTTATTAAAGATTATATCAATTTAAAGAAACTGACGCTCTTTTTTTGATACTACTTCTGTACTAAAAGTTAATCGTGCCTTCCGTGCCCGTTTTTGGCGCGGCCTGCGATTAGATAAAATATGAAGTGACCTCCACATTGCAGCGCCGTGTTTTCATCCGTATACTGGTAAGCGAGAAACAAACCGTACCACGAAAATACCACGCGCAAGAGGAGGTCACCCTAATGAGTAGCATAACCTATATCGGCATGGATGTCCATAGTACAAGTTTCACTTTCTGCGCTCTCAAACCGAACACTTCCGGGCAAGATCAAGTCTTTGCCAATGTGAACGCAAAGCCAGACTATAAGGAGGTTGTCAAATACATCAACATGCTCAAAGAGCAGCGCGGAAGAGACTCCAGATTCATCTACTATCTTGCTACGTACGAGCATCTGACTGCCAAACTTAACGCCATGGATGCCCGCATCGAAGAACTGGCGGCTCAGAAAAGATATGCAGGGGATGTCAAAAAACTCTGCCGTTTCCTGGGTATCAAGACTGCCTATGCGTTGTCGCTCATCGTTGAAACGGGCGACTTCAGGCGCTTTGCCAAAGGAGATCTTTATTCCGCTTATCTCGGTCTGACGCCGAGCGAACATTCAAGCGGAGAGAAAGTAGTAGAGGGAGGATCTCCAAAGCGGGAAACCCCCATCTTCGACGACTATTGACAGAGGCTACGCAGGGGATCTGCAAGGGACAGATCGGCCATAAGTCAAAAGCGCTGCTTACCCGTCGGGAAGGCAATAAAAGGGAAATCATCGTTTACGCAGACAGGGCTAACGACAGACTGCGCCGTTAGTACTACCGGATGATCCGTTCCGGTAAAAAGAAAAACGTTGCCGTGACAGCCGTGGCCAGGGAACTTGCCTGCTTTGTCTGGGGCATGATGACTGGTAACCTGGAACTGCGAGGAAAAAGGCCAAGACACGTCCTGATTTCGTGAGCCCAAAGACTGACGGCCCATCTACCCGTTAAAACCTAAACCCTTCAATTAAGGAAGGAAAGAAAGGAGCGAATAGAATAAGTCAAAGACAGCGCGGGCCATGCGCCACGCATAAAAGCGAAGGAAGAATGAGATGCCAGTGATCGGATAAAGACTAGAAATTGATGGAAACAGTCTGAGGGTATTTCCAAGGAGCTGCACAGAAAGCGCGGTCTGGGAAATCTGTGAAAAAGCTATGACGGCACAGCTCCAAACGTGATCCTCGCAATTAGATAACAGTTCCCCCGGCGGACCATTGACCTGCGGTAAGGCGTTTGCTAAATCCACGTATAACAGAGAGACCAATGCCGGTTTCTGCTATCTGCTGCCGCTCTTTTGATATGCCTTCTGATTTGCTTATTTTTCCATCTTGACAAATGTCACTTCATAACAGACGTTTTAAAGAAAAGTATGAGGAGTACTTTCACGAAAGAGGAATATATATGACTGGACAAGGCCAACTACTTGCAATACATTGGTTTAGATTCTGGGGAATGACGTTGATTATTGCATCACACTGCAAAATTGGGCTACAAGGCGGTTTTGGCAATGCAATCTTCTTCGCCATAGCTGGGTTTTTAGCTGCTTCACCCATAATTCCCAACAGTGAAGAACGTTTTTTATCACTTCGAGCAATTGTCACTTATTATATGAGAAAATTTATACGAATTATTGTTCCATATTGGCTTATACTCTTGTTTTTTTACACCCTAAACTTAGCATCCTTTAATCGTTATTTTCAACTTAATGATACAAGTTCAATTTGGGCAAATATTCTTTTAATTAATCCTCAAGGCCACTTATGGTTTCTGCAAAATCTATTACTTATGTATGCAGTCACTCCTTTAATTTTAATCCCCTTAGCCATATTAAAGAAATGGGGGGGGAGAGATGACCATTGTGCTATTCTACTTCTAATCATTACATTTACACTGTGGAAATTCCTAACTATTGATGTATTTTATTTAAACGCTAACAAAACAAAACAAGTATTTCGTATATGGCAATATACTATCGGAATGTCCGGTTGTTATTTTTATAAGTATATTAAATCCTCGCGTTTTGTTCAGTTAAAACAACATTCGCTATCGATAATTCCCATATTATCTATAGCGGCACTTATCATAACATCAATACTTTCATGTCAGCCCATTTTATTCCTAATTAACCCCAAATTTAAAAACATTTTTGTTGGATGGTCTTTCCCTCTTCTCTCTAGCGCTTTTGTCACAATCCTCATTTTGTTCTCATGTACTTTCGACTCTTCACAGTGTAAATTGATTCACTCACGGATAATTTCTAATCTATCAGTATCAAGCTATTGTTCTTACTTGATTCACTGGTACTTTATACCACATTTCCACTTAGGCAATCCAGTTTGCAATTTTATTGTTATATACTGTGTTACAACTTCGTTTTCGTACTTCATTAATAAAATATTTGAAGAGCCTTTTGTCATTATATCTAAGAAGATTGTCACACGGCCGTTAATTATTAACACAAACAATGAGGAACATACGTATTCTAGCAGGCTGAAAATTGGACGTAGTCTAATTCTTTATACTAGTTTATTCATACTAGTTATATCCACTCATTTATTTGCAATTACAATCGGACAGTCTCCTTACACACTAACAATTACGGCTTTTATTATCTGCTTACCTGAACTCCTTTTAGCTCTATCAGTACAACGCTTATTCAATTGTATGAAAAAGCCTCTCATCACCGCAATTACGCAGATCATCTTTCTTATCATTTATATTTCACAAGCTATCATGTTTTACAAAACAGGAACACTGATCAATTCCCTTGCACTTGAAAATCTCGACACACTTCCAACGTTAATATTACACTATAAATATTACGCTATTATTGGAGTTGCCATCATAACTATTGTTTTTCTATCTTACTACCACGTTTTATCTCATTCTCACATATCAACAAAGAAGAGCAGTAAATCATCCAGAAAGATTCAGTTCATATATATAACATTTGCTCTTATTTTACTGATCACTTTTAACACAAATAACGCTATCAACCATACATTTTTTAAGTCTTTTCCTAACAGCCCTATTTATTCCTTGTTAAAAAATTCGTTAACTATTTTCCATAGTCACCTCAGTATCGAGAGCACTCTACATAATTCAAATGATAAATACCCATTTTTCAAAAACAATGTTTATATTTCTTCATTGCCCTTCAGACTCACCAAAGAGACGCATCCCAAAAATCCGAATGTGATTGTCTTTTTCATAGAAGGCTTAAGCGCCAGAACATTCACCGATTTTCCGGTTCTTTTTCCTGATCTCACACCAAATTTAGATTCTTTCCGCAATAATTCGAGAACAATGATAGTCAATGATTACTATAATCATACTGCAGCAACCTACAGAGGCATTCAAGGAACGCTAGGAGGAGTTTACCCCTTAAAGGGAGGACGCATGCACAACGGTCAAGGTTGGGAGGAAAAGAAAGGCGAACAAACTGTACAAAAATCGTTGCCTAACCTTATAAGTATTCTAAATACAAAGAATTACAGAACAATATTCTTCTCGCCACATCTACGTCACAGGCCTTTTACAGCGTTTCTTAACTACCTGAACTTCAAAGACATCTATTATGCTGAAAAAACGTTATCATTACTACAATTACCTGAAAACATCGCTCAAAAAGACGGTTTTCTTACTGACAAAAACAATCTGCGGGGGCTTACACATTATCTTAAAATTCACGAAAACAACGGCTCTCCTTTTTTTATCGGACTCTATAATTTTCAAACACATTCCGGCATAGATGTTCAGCCTAACGACCATCACTACGCGGATGGCAATAATGAGGTGCTAAACAATATTCACAATTTAGACGCCTGTTGGGGGGAATTCTACAACTATTTTATCAATTCCCCTTATTACGAAAATACAATTTTGATTTTCACCTCAGACCATTGTCATTACAGTGATGTATCATTTAGAAAATTAGCTATGAATAATCCTCAATACCAACCCTATTTTACTGATAAAATACCGTTGTTCATTCATGCGCCATGGCTTAATCTTCCACATAATTATTCAAATGGTTTAACAACATCTGTTCAATTTGCTCCGTCTTTGTGCCATTTATTGGGAATACAAGAAGCTCCTAACACTTTTATGGGATGTTCGATTTTTGAACAAGGTGCGACTAAAGATTACGGAATCTCATATTCTTTGGGACCATATTATTTTATTACTCCTACTAGAATTTACACAGAAAGAGAAGTGCCTAAGATTCATTACAACACCTTCAAGAAAGAACGTGACTTAATAGAGCACTACCATTATTGTGAAACTACCAATTGCGTCATCCCTTAAGGAACTGTAGATTCCGCGCACACAGCCACACGTGCATGGAAATTCCGGCACACCCTGCCGACAAAATAGCCACGGTGTGCCGGAACACATTGCCCACTTACAGAAAGGAGGGGCAAGTAAAGCCCCTCCCCAAGTCATAAACGCTTGCAGTTATCGTCTTTTCAGACCGTGGCGTTCTCTCATTGAGATTTCCCCGTCTATCATAACCGTGTATGCGTTGTGAATGATCCGGTCCATTATGGCATCGGATATGGTGCTTCCTTCTTCTCCCGACTGCGTGATGTGCTCGTACCAATCGTCTGTATCGTACTGTGTGCAGAATATTACTTAGCCTCGTTCGCTGCGTGCCTCAATGATTTCAAGAAGGTCAAATGCTTCTTTTCCCTTTAGACGCTGCAGAAGCCGCTCGTCAAGAATCAGCAGGTCAACTTTCTTGTACGCAGCAACAGTCTTTTTGAAATTTCCGCTGGCATGAGCTATTTCAAGCTCTTCCAATAGTTTCGGCAGTCTTATGTATCGGACGGAGCGAAATTGCCGGCACGCAACGTTGCCAAGGGCGCACGCGATATACGTCTTTCCGCTGCCGGCAGCTCTGGTCAATATGATATGTCTGCCGTCATCGATATACTTGCCTGTCGCATAGCGCTGAAGTTCCTCTTTATCCAGTTTTCTGGCTTTGTGGTATTCAATCTCCTCCATGACTGCTTCCGGCGTTGAAAAGCGTGCCGTTCTGACGAGTCTGTTGTATTTGTTCTGTTGTTGCACGTTTTTCTCTGCAAGGACGATCATCATAAGACGTTCTTCAAAGCCCATTTTTGTGCATGTTCTGTCTTCCAGCTGGCGTTCAAATTCACGCGCCATAGCGCTCAAATGGAGTTCTCTCAGGACTGCGCTCGTTGTTGTGTTTTCGCCGCTCATTTGGAAGCACCACCTTTTCGGAAGTACTTCGCGCCGCGAATGATTCCGCGTTCAGATTCTGACGAAGTGGCTTCAGTATCACCATCTGTAATGTCAGATTGGAAAAAGACGGCACGGTTCTCATTGTTTTGCAGTATTGTCCTGTGCGTACAGTCAAGTCCCCAAAAGTGTGTAAATAGAAATCAGGTAAGATCGAATCCAGCATAACGCGGTGATTATTTGACAATCGTTTCTAATGAGACACGAACAACAATTAGGCAACTAAAAGCCGACGCTGTTCCTGCGCAGCCTCTCTCAGCGATTCAGTAAGTGTTCCAAGCAGAACGGCTTCTTCCTTGGCAAAACGTACTTTGCTGTGCGCTGAGTATCGCTCGTCCAACTCAAGCAGGACGCTTCCCATCAGGCGCAGCAAGGATGCCTCGTTCGGGAAGACGCCTATGACGTTCGAGCGGCGCTTCAATTCCTTGTTCACGCGCTCTAAATGGTTGCTTGTGCGAAAATACCGTCTCATACTCGGCGGCAGCAGCATCACGATCATGGCGCTTTCAAAGCCATCTTCAAGGCATTGCATCGACTTTTCTGCAATGTCGCCATATTCCGCTATGAGCTCATCCCGTTTGCGTCGCGCGGCATCTATTGTTTTACTGTTGTACATTTCCAGCAGGCCGGCACGGATAGCTTCCTGATACTGGTTCGGCGCATGATCCAGGATATTCCTGCTGAAATGGGTCTGGCACCGCTGCCACGGAACATCGGGGAATGTGCGCGCTACAGCATCGGTAATGCCTTCATGCGCATCCGATGTAATGATACGGACTCCATGCAGCCCCCTTTCTTTCAGCATATTGAAAAATGCGTTCCATGTCGTCTTGTTTTCACCGGGATAAACGCCAAAACCAATGATTTCGCGTTTCCCATCGGTTGTAGTTGCAAGCGCGATCATGAGCGATTTGCTGACGATGCGATGATTCTCTCTGACTTTGAAGTAGGTTGCGTCAACCATGACAAACGGATATTCTTTCGTCAATGCCCTGCTGCGAAATTGACGGACTTCATCATCCAGCGTCTTACAGACCTCGGAAACTGCGGACTTGGAAACTTGCGTTCCACATAACGTTTCGACCACGTTGGTGACCTTTCGCGTAGAAACGCCGTTAACGACCATCTCCGCCATGGAGGCAAGAAGAGCGGCCTCGCTGCGGGAATAATTGTCAAAAAGCAACGTTTTGAACGGCTGGTTTCTGTGCCTGGGAACCTGTAAAGTGATTCGGCCAATGCGAGTTTGCAGTGAACGTACCCGCGTACCATTCCGAGAATCTGTTCGAGCGTCTGTGCGTTCATAGCGAGCAGCTCCGAGTTGTTCCGCTGATTCAGCTTGTAAGATGCTGTTCAGACACCCTTGGAAGAGTTGGCGAAATGCCTCATCTCGATTTTCTGAAAGCAGGGCTAGAATTTCCTCTTGGGTCAGTGTAAGATTGATGTGAGCCATAATCGTTCTCCTTTCGGGCATGTGTTGTTATGGGCAACAACATCTTACCTGAAGTTGAACCTTATGGCTCGTTGTTCTTTTTACACCATTATAAGGGCGTTACCTCATTGTGTCCGCTAATTAATCTGTGGTATAATACACATCGGCAAATTATTTAATAATTGCCGATGTGTATTATGCAAAGAGGGTGATTCTATGCATCTCCCGGATAACGCAGTGCAAAACCTTGAAAGCGGCAAATTATACACAAGGGCCCAAGTAATCACGTTTCTTAAAAACAACTCGCCTTCTCTGCGTGACGGTTCTTATCAATGGACGTTGGGCGAATTGTTGGAAGCAGGAAAAATCGTACGTACTGGGTACAACTCTTATACCCTTCCCCAAGAAAAGCTCTTGCCTTCTTATAGCCCTGATTATTCCGAACTGGCCGGAGAGCTCATGATTAAAACAGCAGAATTGTATCCTCATGTCCAGTTCGTCGTCTTCGAGACTATTTTATTGAATGAATTTTTGAACCATTTGATTGCCCAGAACACAATCTTCGTTCAGGTTCAGAAAGATGTCAGCGCGTTCGTTTTTCGAGCATTGCAAGAAAAAGGCTATCCGCACCTGCTGTACAAACCGTCGCAAAAAGAGTTTTTGTTCTATTGGACCAGAAACTGCATCGTCGTGTGCGATATGATCTCAGAATCTCCGCTGTCAGTAAAACGGCCGCACGAGCTCGTTATTGAGAAAATGCTGGTCGATCTGTATTGTGATAAACTGCTCAGGAGTTTGTACAGTTCCGCCGAGTATCCAGATATTTTGAAACAGGCATTTGCAGCGTATCAGATTGACCGGTTACGCATGTTCAGATATGCGCGTCGGCGAAACAAAGAAACAGAAATCCGTCAGCTTCTGGATGCTGTCTCATAATTTGGGAGGAGTCCATGCTCTCTCATGAAAACTATACCAAAGCGCACATTGAAAAAATGCGTACACTTACAGGCGCAGATCCTTCAATACTAGAACGCACGATTTTTGCGTTTGGTCTGCTCGAAGCAATCAAGTCTGCTGGCCTGTCATTTGTTTTCAAGGGCGGTACATCGCTGCTTCTCTTGCTGAATGAGCCGCGCAGACTCAGTACAGATATCGACATTATCGTTGCTCCAGGAACTGATATTGATGCAGCAATCGCTCAAGCCGGAACGATTTTCCCTTTTCTCAGCGTCGAAGAAGACGTACGCCAAGGTCTCAATGATATAGTAAAACGCCACTTCCGCTTCAAATTTCTCTCGCCGCGTACGGAGAAAGACATCAGCGTTCTGCTTGATGTTGTGTTTGAGCAATGTCCCTATCAGTACACGACGCAAAGTCCAATACAATCAAACCTCTTGTTATGCGAGGGAGATCCCTTGTTTGTAACAACGCCCGATAAAAACTGTATCCTTGGCGATAAACTGACTGCTTTTGCTCCGCATACGACAGGAATCCATCTCGGCATTGGTAAGTATATGGAAGTTATCAAGCAAATGTTCGACTATTGGACATTGTGTCGTGAAATTGACAACTATCACGCCGTGGCAGAGACTTTTCAGCGCGTTGCAAAGATAGAACTCGGTTATCGTGGTCTGACGATAACATCCTAGGCGGTTCTACTTGATACGATCGAAAGCTGTATCTGCATCATGGGCAGAAACGGAATCAGACCTGAAGATTATCAGAGTTTTGCTACCGGCATCAACTCGCTTCAAGGCCATATTTTCAATGGCAGGCTCAACGGAGAAAACGCTGGAATGATGACGTGCGAGATTATGTATCTAGCAACTTGCCTGCTGACGGGACAAGAAGAATATGACAGGATAATAAATCCTGAACCGTATCACGGTGAAATCTTAACAATAAAAGGAGCAAAAAGGATCCGATACATCCAGAATGTTGATCCGCTGGCTTATGCCTATCTAGTAAAATCATTTCAGATGCTCCAAGCTGCCGGGTACTTTACAGAGAGCATTTTGTAGGAAAAGTCACACCTAATTAGGTATAAGAGCCTCCATGAAAAGGACTTCACAAAGCTTGACAGACCATACACAAAACCGTACACAACAGCTACACAAAAATTGACCACAGGTTGAGTGTTTTCAACATTTTACAGCACTTTTAGAAATGGACGGGGCCGCCATAATATAACATTTCAACCTTATTCAAGCTTCATCAAAAAACGTTCGCCAGTCCTTATCTTCACAGGACTGGCGAACGATTTGTTCTGCGTGAGGCGTTTTAACTAATTTGCTTTCAACCAATGCTAAACCATACACAATAATGCACAGATTTTGAGGATTATACTGTCATAAAAACATATTACACGAGAACCCGGAGTTTATGCACTCCGGGTTCTTTATTTTTGCCTGTTTCTTATTCTCTTCCTCTCTTACATGTCAGGTGATGATGCTGGATGCAACAGCTCCTCAATGAAGATTCTGTATTGTGTTACGCGCTTACACGTTCCCTCGACAAAGACCGTGGCCGTATCGTCAGCCCCAGATTGCCTTCATGATGTCCTTGTATGCCCCGTTCAGATGATTGATGATCACGTCAAACATCGCGTAGATCATGTTGCCATCGGCTTCGATGCCAAGGACGCAGAGATCGAGGACTAATGAGCCCTGATCGTCCACATAGTATTTAAAGGCCTTGAACTTCTTGCTGTAGTCGTTGACGAGCTTCAACAGAACGTTCTCGTTGCCGTCATGCACGGCGTTCGGCGCCACAAGGACGCGGATCATGCCGTAAACGGTGTTGTCGAGGATCACGATGGTCGGGAGACGATTGCCGCCGATGTCGATCGTCGAACGGAAGACCTCGGCGCCGAACTGATCCCCTTCAACCTCTTCATGTGTAAAGGCATTGATCTCCTTTTCGTCCAGATACGCCTGAAACTGTTCAGCCTTTGCGTTCATCTTTAAAACTTCCTTTCTTCGTTCACAAACTTAATACGGATTCACAAAAGAAGCGGACCGGCCGAAACAGGCCCGCTTCTTTTTTACTGCTCTACTGCGCCTGCTGTTCGACGATGATTTGCGCTAAGGGCGCGTTTTTCACCTCGGGAAGACGAATGTCCTTCAGCTCGATCCCCGCAATGGAACCGCCCACAGCAGGCAGGTTATTACGCGCAGGGAGTACGTAGTAATCGCGGTCACCGAAAATTCGGCTCCATGTCTCCTGCGTGTAGCGCTGGCGGTAGGCCCAATAATCGTTACGCAGGTTCAGCAGGTTGCCAGTGCTGCGCTGCACAGGTCTATCTGCTAGGAAGCGCAGGTCCATCCAGCGTCCCGCGTTCTCCTCGTTCAGCCAGCCGTGCAAATTCCTGGCCGGGTCGTTCTTCGCGGTGTCGATCCAGTAGGTGCTGGAGACGTTCTCGCGGAGCGGGATTGTGCCGTACACGTTCGTTGTCATGGCGCTGTTGCGGAACGTGGCCTTGTCGATCACAAACAGACGGTCGATCACAAACGCGCCCTGCGAGACGGTGACATCGCCCTTGCGCAGCCACAGGCTCGGGAAGCGCACGCCGTTGTTGGTCTTGATGTTGCCGAGACGGAAGTCGTCGATCGGCGTATCTCCGCCGGCGCCCGTCGGCACAATCTCCAGCAGGCCGTCGCGGCCGACGCGCTGCGTCACCTCAGCCAGGCTCAGGTCGGAACCGCTCAGCTGAATCTGCGTGCCTGCCGTGACGTGTTCGGCGTTGATGATCGTTCCCGGCGTATGCGTGACCATCGCCACGAGTTCGCCGTCGATCTCGGTGACGTAGATGTCGCCGTTCTCGGTCTCGAGCTTCGCCTCGTCTTCGGCGTAGATGCCGTACAGATCCACGATGCCGTTGCCGTCGTGGTTGATGCTCACATCGCCTTTTGCCGCCTTCACAAAACCGCGATCGCCGTTCGTCTGGCGGTGCGTGTCCTTCACATTGACGGTACCGGTGAGCGAGATGCTGATACTGCCGTTTTTCGAAGCAGCTGTGATGTCGTTCACAGCGTTCTCGTTCTTGCCGGTGAACAGGATGGAACCGTCATTAGCGTGGAGCGTCATGTTGTTCGCGGCGGTGATGTTCGCGTGGAGGTTGATCGTGCCTTCCTTCGCCGCGTCCATTTTCATCGTGTCGCCGGCGTTGACGGCCGCGTTGATCGTGATGTCGCCGACATCTGCAGTGGCCGCGCTGAAGTTTGCACCGCTGTTGATCGAATCATTGACGGTGATATTCCCCGTCTCTGTCGCCAGCTTCGTGTCCTTGCCCGACTTAACGGCGGCGTTTGTCGTAACGCTGCCTTCGCCGGCCGTTGCGGTCACGCCGCCATTCTCGGCGGTCACGGTGCCGTTAGCAGTGATAGCGCCGGTTCCGGTCGTCATATTGACGTGTTCCGCAGCCTTTACAGCGGCGTTCGTCGTGATGCCGCCGTTCGCGGTCGTCAGGTCAACGTCAGTCCCGGCGGTCACGGAGGCGTTCGTCGTGATGTTGCCGTCGCCGGCTGTCGCGTTCACGCTGCCGTTCTCGGCCGTCACGGTCCCGTTCGTGGTGATATTGCCGGTCGTCGTCTGGACGTTGACGTTCTCTGCGGCCTTCACGGCTTCATTCGTCTCGATGTCGCCGTTTGCTGTGGTCAGCTTCACGTCCGTTCCGGCTGTTACGACGGCGTTGGCCGTTATGCTGCCGTCGTCGGTCGTCGCGTTCACACTGCCGTTTTCGGCGGTCACGGTTCCGTTCGCTGTGATGTCGCCGGTCGTCGTCTGGACGTTGACGTTCTCCGCTGCCTTCATGGCGTCGTTCGTCTCGATGTCGCCGGTCGCGGTCGTCAGGTTCACATCCGTTCCGGCCGTCACAGTACCGTTCGCTGTGATGTCGCCGGTCGTCGTCTGAACGTTGACGTTCTCCGCAGCCTTCACGGCATCGTTCGTCTCGATGCTGCCGGTCGCAGTGGTCAGGTTCACATCCGTTCCGGCCGTCACTGCGGCGTTTGTCGTAACGTTGCCGTCATCGGCCTTCGCGTTCACGCTGCCGGTCTCGGCTGTCACGGTTCCGTTCGCGGTGATATCACCGGTCATCGTCTGGGCGTTCACGTTCTCCGTGGCCTTCACGGCGGCGTTCGTCTCGATGTCGCCGTTTGCTGTGGTCAGGTTCACGTCTGTTCCGGCTGTCACGGTGCCGTTCGCTGTGATATCACCGGTCGTCGTCTGGACGTTGACGTTCTCCGCGGCCTTCACGGCGGCGTTCGTCTCGATGTCGCCTCTGCTGGTCGTCAGGCTCACGTCCGTTCCGGCGGTCACGGAGGCGTTCGTCGTGATGTTGCTGTCGCCGGCTGTCGCGTTCACGCTGCCGTTCTCGGCCGTCACGGTCCCGTTCGTCGTGATGTCGCCCTTTACGGTCGTCAGGTTCACATCGTTTTCAGCTGCCACGGCACTGTTGGTGGTGATCGTGCCGTCGTTCGCCTTCACTGTCACGCTGTCGCCGGCTGTGACTGTCGTGGATGCGCCGGCCTTGCCGAGGGTCACGCTGCCGCTCTTGTTCTCCGCGGTCACGCTGCCGTTCGTCGCTGTGGTGCTGCCGTACACGGTGATGGCGCCGGTCCGCGTGTCCATCTTCACGTCTGTGGCGGCGCTGATGCTGCCGTTGGTCGTGATGCCGGTGTCGGCGGTCATGGTCACGCCCCCGGCTGTCGAGGTCACGCTGCCGTTGTTCTCGATCGTTCCGGTCTCGGCTGTCTCGGTGACGTTTGCGGATGCGGTGACGTCGCCCTTCTTCGTGATGTCTTTCTTCGCGGTCAGGGTGATCGCTCCGGTCGTCGATTCGGTCGTGCCGAGGTTGGTGATGCTGCCGGTCTGCGCGGTCTCGCTCAGATCGTCGTCGGCTTTCACGTTGCCTTCGTTGCGCACGTCGGTCTTCGCGGTCATGGTCACGGTGCTGCCGGTCGATTCGATGTCGGCTCTATTGGTGAGCGAGCCGCTCTGCGCTGTCATTGTCACTGCTTCGGCTGTCTTCACGGCGGCCTGGTTCTCGACGTCGTTTCCTGCCTCCATGGTCGCTGTGGCGTCGCTCGTCACGGTTCCGGCGTTGATGATGTCGGTTCCGGCTTTCAGGGTCATGGCCGCGCCGGAGGTGAGCGCACCTTCATCGTTCAGGCTGCCTGTACGGGCTGTCTGCTCCATCGTCGTGCCGCTCGTCACGGTCGAGGCGTTGGTGATGTCGGTTTCTGCGGTCTGCGTCAGGCTTGTTCCGGCGGTCACGGCGCCTGTGTTGCTGAGGCTGCCGCTCTGCGCGGTCTGGCTCAGGCTCTTGCCTGTCGTCACGCTTGCTCCGTTGGTCACGTTGGTCCTGGCCGTGATGACTGCGTCTGTTCCTGCATGTACGGCGGCGTTGTTGCCGATGCTGCCGGTCTTTGCCGTCTCAGTCAGGCTTGTTCCGGCCTTCACTGTGCCGTCGTTGGTGATGTTGATCTGCGCGGTCTGGGTGATGCTGCCGGCCGTGGCTTCGGTGGTGCTCTTGTTGGCGATCGATCCGCCCTGCGCAGTCTGGGTCAGGTCGGTTCCGGCCTTCACGGCGCCGATGTCGGTGATGCTACCGCCTGCGGTCATGTCCGCGTTCGCTCCAGCTTCCACTTCGTTGTTCGTGATGTCCTGCGCAGCGGTCATCTTCGTGTCGGCTCCGCTCTTCACGGCTGCTTCGTTCGTGATGCTGCTGTCGCCGGACTTCTGAACGATGTTCGTGCCGGCGGTCACGTTCTTCGCGGTCCTGATCGCGCCGCTGGACGTCGTCATTACGACGTCCTTATTCGTTGCGGTCACGGTTCCGTTCGCGGTGATATCACCGGTCGTCGTCTGGACGTTCACGTTCTCCTCAGCCTTCACGGCTTCGTTCGTCTCGATGTCGCCGATCGCGGTGATCAGGTTCACGTCTGTTCCGGCTGTCACGGTGCCGTTTGCTGTGATGTCGCCGGTCGTCGTCCGGACGTTGAGGTTCTCTGCGGCCTTCACGGCGGCGTTCGTCTCGATGCTGCCGGTCGCTGTGGTCAGGTTCACGTCGGCCCTGTCCGAGGTGACGCTGCTGTTGGCCACGATGGCGCCCGTGCCGGTCGTTGTCGCGGTGACGTCGTTTTCAGCGGTGACGGCGCTGTTGGTGGTGATCGTGCCGTCGTTCGCCTTCACTGTCACGCTGTCGCCGGCTGTGACTGTCGTGGATGCGCCGGCCTTGCCGAGGGTCACGCTGCCGCTCTTGTTCTCCGCGGTCACGCTGCCGTTCGTCGCTGTGGTGCTGCCGTACACGGTGATGGCGCCGGTCCGCGTGTCCATCTTCACGTCTGTGGCGGCGCTGATGCTGCCGTTGGTCGTGATGCCGGTGTCGGCGGTCATGGTCACGCCCCCGGCTGTCGAGGTCACGCTGCCGTTGTTCTCGATCGTTCCGGTCTCGGCTGTCTCGGTGACGTTTGCGGATGCGGTGACGTCGCCCTTCTTCGTGATGTCTTTCTTCGCGGTCAGGGTGATCGCTCCGGTCGTCGATTCGGTCGTGCCGAGGTTGGTGATGCTGCCGGTCTGCGCGGTCTCGCTCAGATCGTCGTCGGCTTTCACGTTGCCTTCGTTGCGCACGTCGGTCTTCGCGGTCATGGTCACGGTGCTGCCGGTCGATTCGATGTCGGCTCTATTGGTGAGCGAGCCGCTCTGCGCTGTCATTGTCACTGCTTCGGCTGTCTTCACGGCGGCCTGGTTCTCGACGTCGTTTCCTGCCTCCATGGTCGCTGTGGCGTCGCTCGTCACGGTTCCGGCGTTGATGATGTCGGTTCCGGCTTTCAGGGTCATGGCCGCGCCGGAGGTGAGCGCACCTTCATCGTTCAGGCTGCCTGTACGGGCTGTCTGCTCCATCGTCGTGCCGCTCGTCACGGTCGAGGCGTTGGTGATGTCGGTTTCTGCGGTCTGCGTCAGGCTTGTTCCGGCGGTCACGGCGCCTGTGTTGCTGAGGCTGCCGCTCTGCGCGGTCTGGCTCAGGCTCTTGCCTGTCGTCACGCTTGCTCCGTTGGTCACGTTGGTCCTGGCCGTGATGACTGCGTCTGTTCCTGCATGTACGGCGGCGTTGTTGCCGATGCTGCCGGTCTTTGCCGTCTCAGTCAGGCTTGTTCCGGCCTTCACTGTGCCGTCGTTGGTGATGTTGATCTGCGCGGTCTGGGTGATGCTGCCGGCCGTGGCTTCGGTGGTGCTCTTGTTGGCGATCGATCCGCCCTGCGCAGTCTGGGTCAGGTCGGTTCCGGCCTTCACGGCGCCGATGTCGGTGATGCTGCCGTCTGCGGTCATGTCCGCGTTCGCTCCAGCTTCCACTTCGTTGTTCGTGATGTCCTGCGCAGCAGTCATCTTCGTGTCGGATCCGCTCTTCACGGCGGCTTCGTTCGTGATGCTGCCGGTCGCGGCATTCTGCGTCAGCGCACCGCTGTTTGCCGTCACGGACGCATTCGCGCCGTTGACGATGTTCCCGTTCGCGGTCATCGACACATCCGAGCCTGAAAGGGCCGCGGTATTGCCGATGCTGCTGGTCTGAGCCGTCTGGCTGAGCGCCCCCGTCGCATCGACAACGGCATTGTTCACGATGCCGTTTTTCGCGGTCATCGTCGTCGTTGTCCCGCTCGTGATCGTCGTGTTCTCAGCGTTGCTGATGCTGCCGCTTTCCGTCGTTTCGGTGACGCTCGTTCCGGCGGTCAGGTTCGCGCTGTTGGTAATGCCGGCCGCGCCGTCGAGCGTCACGCTTGCGTTCTTCGATTCGACAGCGCCGCTGTTGTTGATCGCGCCTGTTGTAGCCGTCAGTGTTACGTCGTCCTTCGCGTCGATCGTTCCGCTGTTGTTGACGTTGCCGTCCGCTGTCGCTGTTAGCGTTACGTCACCCTGCGCTTCGATCACGCCTGTGTTGCTGACGCTGCCGCCGGCCGTCACGGCTTCGATCGCGCCGTTAGAGGTCGTCTTCGTCGTGCCGTTCAGCGTGATGTTTCCCTGCGTGCCGACGTTCATGGTGATGTCGCCGACAGCGCTGACGGTCTTGCCCGCAGTGGTCGTGATGCTGCCGGTACCGGTGTTCGCGCTGACTGTGCCGTTCGTCGCGGTGACGTTTTCGTTGAAAGCGATGCCGCCCGTTCCCATGCCGACCTTATCGGCTGCGCCACTTAAGACCTTCGCAGCTACAGACGCGCCGCTGACGGCCGCATTGTTCGTGATGCTGCCGTTTGTCGCGGACATGGTGACCGCGTCCGCGTCGGCGGTCAGGGCTCCGTTGTTGGTGACGCCGCCGTCTTGCGCCGTTAGAGTTATCGCCTGTTCCGCAGTGACGACGCCGGTTTCGACGCTCTTCGCAGCGGTCATGCTGACGCTGCCAGTCGTCGCCTGCACGGTCTTCTGCGTGCTCACGTTGCCGCTCTGGGCGGTGAGCGTCACATTGGTCTTGCCCGTGATCGTTTCCTGGGCGGTCAAGCTCGTCGCGGCGGTAAGGGTCACGCCCGCAGCCGTCGATTCGATCGCGGCCTTTGTCAGCAGGCTTCCGCGGGATGTGATCTCCACAGCCTTCGCCTGGATGATCGCGCTGTCGATCGTCATATCGGCAACTTCGTCGTTGACGATCGAAACGCTGCCGGTCGCGTTGATCTGGCCGGATGTTTGCAGCGCGTTATCCGTGGCGTCCACATCCTTGACGTTGTCGTAGTTGTGCAGCGTCAGATCGGCGGCCTTGAAACCGTCGCCGAACGTCACGTTCCACAACGTGCTGCCGCCGTTGGCGATCGCCACGTTGCCGGAATCATTGTTCAGCGTCATCTGGCCGAACTCGTTCGACGTGTACCCGCCTGTGGTCGCAACAGCCGTCGCCAGGCTGATGCCGTTTGCGGCGGTGATCGTCGCACTCGGAGCGATCATCCGGGCAGGACTTGTCTGTGTGACGGCGCCCGCCGATGTCAGCTGCAGCGTCCCTGCGGTCATCGTGCCAGCCGTCTGGGCGATGCTGCCGCCCGTGGATTTCACCGTGATCGTCTTGCCACTGGCGGTGACGTTGGCGTTCACGGTGACCACGCCGTCTTCGGCCGTGATCGTCGTGTCGCCGGTCGAGGTGACCGCGGCGTTCATCGTAGCCGATTTGCCGGATGTCAGCGAGGCATTCCCCGCCGCGTTGAGCGTTCCCTTGCTCGTCAGCGTCAGGTCGCCGTCGTCGGCGGTCAGAACGAGATCGCCGTTTGATGTGTCGATCGTGCCGTTCGCGGTCAGGCTCGTCGCGGCGGTCAGTTTCACGGAGCTTCCGACTACGTCGCCGGCCACTGCCGACACGGTGACCTTGTCGCCGTCTTTCACTTCATCGCGGCCCACGTTCAGCGCGCCTTTGCTGCCCGCCTCAACTGTGCCGGAGGCGCTGATCCTGCCGAGGAGGAGCGTGCCGTTCGTGGAGTTGTCGCTGGTCAGGCCGCTGATGTACACGTTCTGCGCTTTGC
>Ga0256405_10004006_pt1 | contig 28771 bp, 23 predicted proteins | sample RumenRJG_02DNA_FD_189096 | JGI IMG/M metagenome (GOLD analysis project Ga0256405, IMG submission 189096) | Bovine rumen microbial communities from Lethbridge, Alberta, Canada - RJG_02 | ecosystem: Host-associated > Mammals > Digestive system > Stomach > Rumen | place: Canada: Alberta... | reverse complement strand
TTATTGTCTCTCTCAAAAGACTCCAAACTCTCAACTTCACGCTAAGTGATTGATAGTAAATTAGTAATAAAAAGTTAACAAACAATAAATATTATCCAATTATTTGGAAAGCAACATAGAAGTCACGAACGGGCTTTAGCTGCCGATGGAGCTCTGGGACTGAAGTTATGGGGATAGCCTTACGAGCAAGCTCGACGGCTACCTCCATAACTTCAGTACCACCCCTACCGGGGAAAAGCCCGTCCATGACGAAAATTGCTTGGGCATAAAATTGCACTAAGGTGCATAAAATATATCACATCCCACTAAATCTTCCCACAAGCAGTTTAGAAAACCTTGATTGTATCTTCGTGAATAAATCGGTTTTATGTTTTTCTTACAAACGAACTCTTGTGCTGCTCTATTTTATGCCATAAGGCAATTTTACGCGATAGCGATTTTCTTCATGGGCAGGCTTGACACCTATGGTGTGTGACAGAAGCTATGGGGTGGCCTGCGAGCGTGCTCGCCAAGGCCACCCCATAGCTTCTGTCACATTGCTCCAAGGAGCAAAAGCCTGGCCATGATTTTCCTACTATCTTAAGGTAGTAAACATCTATACCCGTTCTCATTCCTCTTGTGGAAACAAACCCTCAATTTCAGGTTCCACCATCCACGGAAAATATCCGCTGTGCCATAATTTTGGCTCGCGCGACACTTTTTTTAATTCATAATTCATAATATTTGCTTAGCAACAGTGTTCTAATGCTAAATTCATATTTTTGATTGTGTTTGGCTGACAGTCTTGCTCCTCGTCCATGACAATATCATCTGTCACCCTTTTTCGCTAAACTTCTAACTCCTAACTTAAGAAACTCCTAACTTAAAAAACTCCTGCCTCATATCTTTTTGTTCAAATCCAAAAAATCAATGGTTGCAAGATGAAAGGTGGGCTTTTATTTTGTCGTTTGCTCTTTTTCATGTAACTTTGCGGTAAATGACAAAACCTCATCAACTGATCACCATCTTGGGACCGACGGCGAGTGGTAAGACTTCGCTTGCTGCGCGTTTGGCCTACGAGCTCGACGGAGAAATAATTTCCGGCGACAGCCGACAAGTGTATCGTGGAATGACCATCGGTACGGGTAAAGATCTTGGCGACTATACCGTTGCAGGGCATCCCATCCCCTATCATCTCATCGACATCTGTGAGCCGGGCGAGAAATACAACATCTTCCAGTATCAGCAGGACTTCCTTCGGGCTTGGCGCGGAGTGCAGTCTCGTGGCAAGTGGCCAATCCTATGTGGTGGCTCGGGACTCTACATCGAGTCGGTGCTGCGCGGCTATGCGTTGTCGCCCGTTGAGCAAAACCCGGAGCTGCGCCGCAGCTTGGAGGGAAAGTCTTTGGACGAGTTGACCCGGATCCTCCTCAATTTGAAGGCACGGACGGGCAGCACGATGCACAACACCACGGACGTGGACACGCCCCAGCGGGCCATAAGGGCCATAGAGATAGAGACATATAATGCCCAGCATCCTACAGCTTTGAGACAAATGAAGAAACCAGAAAGTATCGTCTTCGGTGTGAATATCGATCGTGAAGAGCGCCGAAGGAAAATTTCCGATCGTCTAAGGAAACGGCTCGATGAGGGTATGGTGGACGAAATTCGCGGTTTGCTCGCCCAAGGTGTCAAGGCGGAGGATCTGATCTATTATGGGTTGGAATACAAGTATGTGACCCTTTATGTCACGGGACAACTAAGCTACGATGAGATGTTCCGCCAACTGGAGATTGCCATTCATCAATTCGCCAAGCGACAGATGACCTGGTTTAGGGGCATGGAGCGGCGTGGATGCAACATCCATTGGATAGATGCAGCTTTGAGCATGGAGGAGAAGTTGCGCCAAATCAAGACTTTTCTCAACCGGCTGCAGTGATTGCATTTCGGGTTGCACGGGAGTAGCCTGTTTCTTCACGCCGTTGTTTCATCCAACTTCGTTAATGCAACTTCATCCAACAACCCACAAAAGGTTGTATCCTAAAGAGTAGAAAATAATGATAAACGTTCCCTCCTTTATTTTATGCCATACGGCAATTCGAAGCTATAGCGATTTTCTTCATGGGCAGCCTTGACGACTATGGTGTGGGGCTGAAGAAATGCTCTATTAGGAGCAAAGCCTGACCATGAATTTCCTACTATCTTAAGTTGGCGAACGTCTATGTCTGTTCTCATTTCTATAGAGAAAGCAAACCTTCAATCTCAGATTTCTCCGGCCACCATCCACGGAAAATAACCGCAGTGGCATTTTTCTGCCTTAGAAATCCAGTGAACGAAAACCATCTTATACAAGATTTGGAAAGAGTTGATGGATAATTTAGCAAAAAAATGGGTATTGTTTTTGCAATGCCATAGTTTTTTTTTATCTTTGCCTTACAGATACGTCAATTTACATAAATAAACATATACCTAAGAACTACTATGAGCTATCTGAAATTTGAAAAGGCTCTGATGACCAATCTCGAAGACTCGTTGCCGAGGGAGTTGTTGCGAACCAACAGGTCGGGTGCATATTCCTGTTCGACCATTGTGGATTGCAACACCCGCAAGTATCATGGTCTGCTCGTTGTGCCAGTTCCCGAGCTTGACGACGAGAATCACGTGCTTCTGTCGTCGCTTGATCCTACTGTTGTGCAGCATGGTGCATCGTTCAACCTTGGTTTGCATAAATATCAAGGCAACAACTTCAGTCCGAAGGGCCACAAGTACATTCGTGAGTTTAATTGCGACAAAGTTCCTACCACGCTCTATCGCGTTGGTGGCGTGATTCTGAAGAAGGAAGTCGTCTTCCAACATTATGAGGATCGCATCCTTATCCGCTACACATTGGTGGATGCCCATTCCGACACATTACTGCGATTCCGTCCCTTCTTGGCTTTTCGGAGCGTGCGACAGTTTACGCATGAGAATTCTACGGCAAGCCGCGAGTATCAAGAAGTCGAAAAAGGTATCATGACCCGTATGTATGCTGGCTATCCCTACCTCTACATGCAGTTCTCAGTGCCCAATACTTTCCATTTTGAGCCCTATTGGTATCGGGGCCTTGAATATCCCAAAGAGCAGGAGCGTGGCTACGCCTCCAACGAGGATCTCTATGTACCGGGCTATTTTGAGATGCCGATCAAGAAGGGAGAAAGCATTGTCTTTGCCGCGTCCACATCTGAAAGCAAGACCGCAGAGTTGCCTTCACTCTTCCAAAAGGAATGCGATGAACGCACTCCGCGCGACAACTTTTTCCACTGTCTGGTGAATGCAGCTCATCAATTCCATGTGCACGAGAAAAACGATGACCGCTATATTCTTGCCGGATGGCCATGGTTCAAGTGCCGTGCGCGCGACGAGTTTATCTCTCTGCCCGGCCTGACGCTTTCTATCCAGGAAGAAGACTATTTTGAACTGGTGATGAAGACAGCCATGCGAGGACTTTATGAGTTTATGGCCGGCAAGCCGCTGAGCGTGAAGATCACGGAGATTGAACAGCCCGATGTGTTGCTGTGGGCCGTGTGGTGTGTGCAGCAATACGCGCTGCATGTGAGTAAGGAGGCTTGCGCGCAAAAATATGGGAAATTGGTGCTCGACATCCTGGATTTCATCCAAGAGCAGAAGCATCCCAATTTGCTCTTGGATGAGAACGGACTCTTGCGCAGCGAAGGCAAGGACAAGGCGGTGACATGGATGAACTCTACGGCCAACGGACATCCCGTAGTTCCGCGCACGGGCTACATTGTCGAGTTCAACGCCCTTTGGTACAACGCCCTGCGTTTTGGCGCCACTATGGCTTCTGCATTGAACAAGAGCAAGGTGGCCGACCGTCTTAATGATTTGGCTCAACTTTCCGGTCAGAGCTTCATCTCTACATTCGTCAACAAGTATGATTATCTCTTCGACTATGTCGACGGCGACTATACAGACTGGAGCGTCCGCCCCAACATGATCTTCTCTGTTGCCTTAGAGTATTCTCCCCTGTCGCAGGATCAAAAGAAAAAGGTACTTGACATTTGCACGCGCGAATTGCTGACCCCCAAGGGCTTGCGCACATTGTCGCCGAAGAGCGATGGTTACAACCCGATGTATGTGGGCCCACAGGCCCAGCGCGACTATGCCTATCATCAAGGGACTGCCTGGCCCTGGCTGGCCGGTTTCTACATGGAGGCTTGTCTGAAGATCTACAAGCGTTCGCGTATCAGTTTCCTCGACCGGCAGATGGTGGGCTACGAAGACGAGATGTTCTACCATTGTCTGGGTACACTGCCCGAAGTGTTTGACGGCAACCCACCTTTCAATGGACGTGGCGCCATCTCGTTTGCTATGAATGTGGCCGAAATTCTGCGCGCTACGGAAATGCTGGCTAATTTTAAGGATAAATAAAGAAGACTCACGTATATGAAAGTTTTAATGTTTGGGTGGGAGTACCCTCCACATGTATATGGGGGTCTTGCCACAGCCAATTTTGGTATTTCAGAAGGTCTTCACGCACAAGGCGACGTTGACATCACATTGTGTCTGCCAAAGCCATGGGGCGATGAGGATCATAGCTTTGCCCGTATCGTTGCCATGAACTGCGTGCCTGTCGCCTGGCGGGATGTCAATTACGATTACGTGAAGAGCCGCATTGGCAACTTGATGGATCCAGACTATTACTACAAGCTTCGCGACCATATCTATGCAGATTTCAACTACATGAACGTAAACGACTTAGGCTGTATGGAGTTTGCCGGTGGCTATCCCTCAAATCTTCACGAGGAAATCAACAACTATTCCATCATAGCTGGCGTTGTAGCCCGCACAGAGCAGTTTGACATCATTCATGCTCACGACTGGCTCACCTATCCAGCAGGCATCCATGCCAAGCAGGTGAGCGGCAAGCCCTTGTGCATTCATGTGCACGCCACGGATTACGACCGCTCGCGCGGCAAGGTGAATCCCACGGTTTATGGGATTGAGAAGGACGGTATGGACAATGCCGACTGTATCATGTGTGTGAGCGATCTGACCCGCAACACGGTCATCAATCAGTATCACCAGGATCCCCGAAAGGTGTTCACCGTCCATAATGCGGTCTACCCGCTAAGTCCGGAAAATGAGGCCATCCCCCGTCCTGATCACAGGGGCAAGGAGAAAATCGTCACGTTCCTTGGACGAATCACGATGCAGAAAGGCCCGGAATATTTCGTAGAGGCCGCCAACATGGTGCTTCACCGCACGCGCAACGTCAGATTCTGCATGGCTGGATCGGGCGACATGATGAACCAAATGATCTATCTTGCTGCTGAGCGTGGCATAGCCGACCGGTTCCACTTCCCCGGTTTTATGCGAGGCAAGCAGGTCTACGAGTGCTTGAAAGACTCTGATGTCTATGTGATGCCGTCGGTCAGCGAGCCCTTTGGCATCTCTCCGCTCGAAGCCATGCAGTGCGGAACGCCTACCATCATCTCGAAGCAAAGCGGCTGCGCGGAGATTCTTCACAATTGCATCAAGGTAGACTACTGGGATATTCACGCCTTGGCCGATGCCATCTACAGCATCTGCCACAATGAGTCGCTCTTCGATTATCTTTCGGAAGAGGGCAAGAAGGAAGTTGCACAGATCACTTGGGAGAAAGTAGGCGCCTGGATTCGTGAACTCTACATGCGTACTTGCGGATGGAAATAGTCCGTGGAGTGAAGTCGGGAAACAATAAACTTCAAACTTATCAAATCAAGGAACAATGAAAACAATTTGCTTATATTTTGAAATACACCAGATCATCCATCTGAAGCGTTACCGTTTCTTTGACATCGGTACCGATCATTATTATTACGACGACTACGAGAACGAGCGTTCCATCAACGACATCGCCACGCGGTCATACATGCCGGCACTCGATACGCTGCTGCAGATGATCAACGACAGTCAAGGAAAGTTTAAGGTTGCCTTCTCCCTGTCTGGTGTCGGTATTGAACAGTTGGAAATCCATGCCCCTCAGGTTTTGGAAAAACTGCAGGAACTCAACCAGACGGGATGTGTAGAATTCTTAGCAGAGCCTTATTCCCACGGACTCTCGTCGCTGGTCAACGAGGAAAGCTTTGCTGTCGACGTGAAGAAACAGATGAAGAAGATTGAAGAGTATTTTGGCCAGAAACCAAAGGTGCTTCGCAATTCTTCCCTGATCTATAGCGACGACATTGGCATGCAGGTGGCACAGTTTGGCTTTAAGGGCATGCTTACTGAGGGAGCCAAACATGTTTTAGGTTGGAAGAGTCCTCACTATGTCTATCATTGTGCCATGGCTCCCAATCTGAAGCTCATCCTGCGTGATGTGACGATGAGCGACGATATCTCGCTTCGCTTCAGCAATACCGAATGGGCCGGCTATCCTTTGTTTGCCGACAACTATATGGAACGAATCGCCAAGACTCCTGCCGAGGAACAAGTATTTGGTATCTTCATGGAGCTTTCTGCCCTTGGCATCGCCCAGCCGCTTTCGAGCAACATTCTCGATTTCTTCAAGTCGTTGCCCGCTGAAGCCGAAAAGCGGGGCATTGTCTTTGCTACACCCGGTGAGGTGTGTGACACTTTCAAGAGTGTGGGCGAACTTGATGTACCCGATACGCTGTCGTGGGTTGACGAGGAGCGCGATGTTAGTGCCTGGCTGGGAAATCCCATGCAGCGTGAGGCCTTCAATAAGCTTTACAGTGTGGCCGACCGCGTACGCATTGCCGATGATCCACGAATCAATCAGGACTGGGACTATTTGCAGGCCAGCAACAACTTCCGCTTCATGAGTACGAAAAACAGCGGAGTGGGAATCGACCGTGGCATCTATAATGGGCCCTTTGATGCCTTCACCAACTATATGAATATTCTCGGCGACTTCATCACGCGTGTCAACAATCTCTATCCTGAGGATATCGACAACGAACAGCTGGAGAGCCTGCTCACGACCATCAAGAATCAGGGCGACGACTTGTCGGCTAAAGAGAAGGAGGTGGAGCGTCTGCAGGCGAAGATCGTGAAGTTGGAAGCCAGCGAGTCCAAGCTCAGAGCAGAGTTGGACACAGGCGAAAAGCCGAAGAGAACCACTCGAAAAGCCGCGGCAAAGAAAGTTGCCACAGCTAAAACTGCTAAATAATGAAGGTTGTATAGTTAATAATCAAAGATTTCTCTTAAAAAATTTGGAGTTTTCAAATGATTATGCTATATTTGCGATAAAGTTTTTCAAATTTCGCTTGTTGGCGAAATTTCCCTCGAGGTTGGTAGCATCCTGCACCAACCTCTTTTTATGTTCCTGCTGCATCCTGAGGTTGTTGGAGGCTACGATTGCTGATGAATGATGTTGAGCATTTTGAAGGTTGCCTTGATGGCCGCTTCTGTCTGGTCTACATCGAGGCCATGGGTGCGCATGAGCTTGCCATCGGCAACATTCCATGTGATGACGGTTTGAACAAGAGCATCGGTGTGACCGCCGGGCGGGATCGACACAACATAGTTGGCCAGTCGGGGGAAAGTCGCATTGAGCTTCTCTTTGTAGATCTTGCGCAAAGCCTTCACGAAGGCGTCGTATTGCCCATCACCAGTAGAATCGGCCTCATAGATCTTGCCGTCGATCTCCACCTTGATGCTGGCAATGGGTTTCAGACCATAAGAGGTGGAGACCATATAGCTTAGCAATTTCACTTTGTCATCTGGAATATCGTGTTTCAGCACATCGGCCACGATGAAGGGGAGGTCTTCCTGGGTCACCATTTCCTTGCGGTCGCCTAATTCGGTAATGCGTTTTGTTACCTTGCGTGTCTGTTCTGGAGTAAGTTCCAGCCCGAGTTCCTTCAAATTTTGGATGATGTTGGCCTTGCCGGAATTTTTTCCGAGAGCGTATTCGCGCTTGCGTCCGAAGCGTTCTGGGATGAGCTCGTTGCAGTAGAGATTGTTCTTGTTGTCGCCGTCGGCATGCACGCCTGCCACCTGGGTGAAGACGTTCTCGCCTACAATGGGCATGTTGGGTGCCACGGCTATGCCACTATAGCCCTCTACCAATCGGCTGACGGCATTGAGCTGACTTTCGTCGATAGAGGTGCGTGCGTGGAATTGATCTTTCAGAATGGCCTGCACACTGGCAAGGGGAGCGTTGCCACAACGCTCCCCGAGGCCGTTGACTGTGACGTGAACACCACGGCATCCGCTCAGCACGGCAGCCAAGGTGTTGGACACGGCAAGGTCGTAGTCGTTGTGGGCATGAAAATCGAAATGCTTGCCGGGATAGCGTCGTAGCATCTTGCGTATGTATTCCACCACTTGGAGCGGATTGATGATTCCTAAAGTGTCGGGCAATAAAAAACGCCTCACGGGCATATCCTTTAGGGCATCCATCATCCAAAATACATAGTCGGGCGAATCCTTCATGCCTCCGCTCCAGTCTTCGAGGTATAGATTGACAGTCATTTGACGGTTGTAGGCATAGTCGATGACACGCATCACCTCGTCGAGATGCTCCTGAGGCTGCTTGTGAAGTTGCTGCATGCAGTGTCTGTAGGATCCTTTGGCTAAAAGATTGATCACTCTTCCACCGCAGTCCCTGATCCAGTCGACCGATTGCTTTCCATCGACGAATCCGAGAACTTCAATGCGCCCTAACATTCCATCGGCTTCGGCAATGCGGCAAATCTTGCTCACAGCTTCCTTTTCGCCTTCCGATACACGTGCCGACGCTACCTCAAGTCGATCGACATTGACTTTCTTGAGCAACTGACGGGCGATCATCAGTTTCTCGTGGGGCAGAAAACTGACGCCGCTGGTTTGTTCGCCGTCCCGCAGGGTGCTGTCCATGATTTCTATGTAGGGGTGTTTCTGACTATCGTTCAGCATAAGCTCTTTCTTTTTCTCTCACTGTTTCACTTTGTCCCGGCTTGGGGAACTCCTCGACGGTAGTTGGTTTACAAAATGGCCTGTTTTTCATTCCTGTGGCTACCCACCGTACGCGTGTCCCTGCCTTCATATTCCCTCGGTGAATATGTTATCCCTCATCTGATGCCTCATAATCACTGCTTCGATTTTTCATGCAAAGGTAATCTTTTGGTTTTAAATAGCAAGTTATTTTTTTATTATTTGTCTATTGTGATCAACTAATATGGGAAAAAACGGCACAGCTGATATTTTTACTGGATGGTGGTGAGAGGACACATAGATTGAACGTTTGCGTAAAGCCAAATGAGCAGAGACAAGCAGCTTGATCACTGTCATGGCGAGACAACGAAGGATGAAATCCAAGGTTTGTTTCCTCAAGAGGAATGAGAACAGGCATAGACGTTTACCACCTTAAGCTTAAGATTGTAGGAAAATCATGGTCAGTCTTTTGCTCCTAATAGAGCAATGAGGGTGTATCAAAATTCTGGTTCATCCTCTTTTTCGTATTATTTAGGTTCAATGGATATTTCCGTGGATTGGATATGTTGTTTCATTTCGTATAGTCCTGACTTCTCCAATGAATAAATGGTAATAGAAAATCATGGACGAAAATTGCCTGAGCATAAAATTGCGCCAAAGACGCATAAAATCAGCGCATCCTTGCATCTGCCCAAAAGCGGTTTGGAATGCCTTGACTTGAAGCTTTCTGCCGTATAATTTTATGCGCGTAAGCGCAATTTTACGCGTAGCGATTTTCGTCATGGGCAGGCTTGCCACCAAAGGTGTGGGTCTGAAGCGATGGGGAGGCCGTCGAGCTTGCTCGTAAGGCCACCCCATCGCTTCAGACCCATAGCTCCGGTAGGAGCGTAAGCCTGGACATGACCATTTTCCTTCCCCTTTACATATAAACTTACCATGAATCCACGGGAAAAAATCCGCTGTGCCGCATTTACAAAGGTAACTAAAAGGGCTGACACCTCGTGAGAAGTGTCAGCCCTAATTTTGTACAATCAAAAAAGTTTTAGCGGACAGCAATAAATTATGATACACCCTCTTTGTTGGCACTGGTAAATATCTCAAGGGACAATCAACCTTATATTAGGATGAAAGGGAATGAAAATTTGCTGTCGGATTTATGCTACCTGACGAGAATCTTTTGGGCCGTGCTCCCTACCTTTAAAATATATACGCCAGGGGCAGGAGCATGGAAGATAAGAGAGCCGGCTATTGCCTTTCGGGATGCGACGATGCTTCCATCTGCCTTAAACAGACCGACGGTTGTCCCAAGGCTGATGCCTGACAGTTCAATGTTTCTTCCTCTTGTTGTCATGTGGATGGGTGTGGTGTCGGCCCTCTGCAACCCTGTGCTGGTGTCCACTTTGGTGGTGTTGGTGGAGTTTACCACAACATCACCATCTGGTGTGACAATCGTACCTTCCCGAATGACCACGGAGTAGCTTCTTGCAGGGGTGAGGGGAGTAGATTCGAAGTCTGCTGTCAAAATCCACATGCCGTCCTGGGCATTCAAGATGGGGACAACTTCCTTGACGACTACGCTGTCGTCCATGATGAGTTGTATTGCAGGATTTCCAGAGAGTATGACGGGCTGGTCATAATAGAAGAGCACGCTGTCAATGACATCCGTGGGATGATGGTCGTAGAGGCTGCACCATACGTAGTCCAAAGTCTTCACGGCTCCTTTGCTGCTGCCCACAAAAGATACCTCTTCCTCATTGTTAGTGATGTCGGGACGACGCAATGCACAGACTGCTCCTTGTGGCAGGCGAAGCGTGTAGCCGACACCATCCTCAAAGCTGATGTCTTTTCCAAAGTCTACGCCGGCATAGCCCAAGTTCCAGTCCCAGCTAACAGTCAGAGGATAGGTTCTGACGGGAACGCCTTCGCGTAGCAGAATGGCTTCACTGCCATCTGTCGCCGTAGTTTCCGTCTTGAAATAGAAGCCGATGAATTGCTCCTTTTCCAGTGTCGTGTCGTCCTCAATAGAAGGGTCAGCGTCGCCCAAAGTGGCAGGTACGCTGAACTCTACGGTTAGTTGGTCGTTGGAGATGGTTGGGGCATCAGTCTTGTAGATCGTGTTGGCAGGAATGACCAATTTGTAGGTCTTGCCTTTGGGGAGGATGAGTGGCGTCTCGAAGGATATCTCCGCCTTACCCTGTGTTCGCTTACTGCCAACCTCGTTGTTGACCGTTAGAGGAGCCGTAGCCATTACCTCCTCATCGCAGTAAATAGAAGCGAGCGTGCCCTCAGCCACGCTGATCGCCCCGTCGAAGGAGAATCCGATATACTCGATAGGATAGTACACGGGATACTCACCAATGGTACAATTCTCTGGTACGAGGCCAGAGGCTCGTGCGCTCATCGAAAGGAAGAGCGCCACCATTGTCATCATGCTGATTAGTATTCTTCTTTTCATAATCCAAATCAGTTAGCGATTATCTTTACATTACTTACAATATCACCATTATCCCTTATGGAGATAATATAGGCTCCTTTCTGTATTCCAGCTATAGAACACGTATTGCCATGAGCTGATTTCATACAAACTACAGTCCCAGACAAAGTACGAACGGTCAACAGACTTCCTGCAGCCACATTGCTAACCATGATTTCCCCATTGGAATATAGGATTGATGGATGTCTCTTATCAGTATCAATACATGCAATTTTTGTTACTTCTTTTTTTGTAGCAACAGGTCTTATTCCAAAACCAATAGCTTTTTCCCCATTATCATAATGATTAATTCCACCTGAGTCAAAACCAAGTGAATGTGCTTCAAAGTTTATTATCTCAGGCCTGTACTCTGATATTGTCTGCTGGCTCCCCCAATAGTCTCCATAATATCCTTGAAAATGGTAAAGCTGACCAGGAAAGTTAGCTGAAGACCATGCAAAACCATTTGCAGGAAAAAAGATAGAATGGGTGTTAGGGCCATAAATGCGCATCCCTTTAATTCCGTTTTCTGTCGTCCATTTCCACCAGCATAGTCTTCTTAGCTCAGCAATCTCATCACCCTTTGGCATTCTCCACGGTTTTCCCCAATTGAAAGTGGCTGCGTCGTATTCCGTCCCAGAAATGTCATCGCCTAAATATTCCGTTGAAAAGAAGTTCCCAACATCTGGTAGGTCGTAGTAGTCTCCAACATACTCGTAGCTTTCCCACGTATACTCTTCTTTTGGTTCCAGCTCTCCCCAGGCGAAATAATCACCATAATCCGATGGATCTTCTGCTCCCAGGTTATGCATCGCCCATAGTGTTCCGCTTGGCAAACCAAGGTCTACATAATTGTATCCATTGGCATCTCCATCAGGATCACTTGGTGCAGGGGGCTCCTGAGCCAATATTGTAAAAAAGGGGATGAGTAAAATGATTAGAATAAATAATCTTTTCATAATGTAATGGTTTTATATGGGAACAAGGCTCCTTGTTCCCATGTTTAAATTGCTTATTTTACAACAACTTTATTGGAATATACATCCTTTGTGGTTTCCACATTGATGATGTATAATCCCGGTTGTGTCAAGTTCAGAGCAGAAGCAGATTCACTACTTGCATTTTTGTACTTCGACGGAAGAAGCCAGAAGCCAGCATAGTAGTCTCCTTCTTCGCTGACCTCAATTTCAAAGTTCTTGAAATTGAATACACCGTCTGTTGTTTCCGACACGCTCTTAACAGGGAGCGTCGCATTGGCGGTATTTACTGCGGCTACCATCTTTTGCGCCTGGGAAGATGTAGCACCCACTGTTGATAACAATATGCTAAGTAGCATATAAAAAAAATAGGTCCTCATAGTTGTAATAATTAATGAATAATATATTTGATTGGTCTTAGACCAATATTATTAGGTCATTCAAAGAATGTAATCCGCTACAAATATGGGAAAAAATAGTAAAATTCAAAATTTTTATAAGGAATTTTGTTTCAAATGTGGATGTTTTAACAAAAAAATACATATCTCTTCATTGTATTGTCTGAAGATATTTGGTTTCTCTTCATATACAGGATGATCATTTCGTGATCTATTGGAACTGTTGGGAGATCTTGTTTGTATATGTTACGGCAGAATCATTCAAATGTCAAGATAATAGCAGCCGTCGGCTGTGACAAATTGTGGTCACGACGCCGACGGCTGCCTTGAAAAAACTTATAGTCCAGTTTTGTTGGAACTGGAGTGAGGGTTATTTCTTAAAGAGGATACGGGCGTCTACGGCTACGACCTCGTCGCCGTTGGCGAGCAGGGGGTTGATATCAATCTCCTTGATTTGTGTAGCGAAACGCAACAGAATGGAGAGGCGCTGGATGATCTTGATGAACGCTTCCTCATTGACACCTTTCTGTCCGCGCGTGCCCTGAATGATCTTGTAGCCTCTCAGGGAGTGGATCATCGACCGGCATTCACCCTCGGAAAGTGGTGCCAGTCCGCTGGATACATCTTTGAGCACCTCGACGAAAATTCCGCCCAAGCCGCATAGAACGACGTGGCCGAAACGCGGCTCATATTTGGCACCGATGAAGAGCTCGGTTCCTTTCAGCATCTTCTGAACCATCACGCCCTTGGCACCCTCTATCTGCATCATCCGGTCGAACTCCTCTTCGAGATGGCGGGTAGTGCGGATATTGAGCGAAACACCGCCTACATCACTCTTGTGGACAGGACCAACCACTTTGGCTACAACCGGGAAGCCGATTTCTTCGGCGAAGGCCAGGATTTGCGTCTTGTCGGTAGACACCATCTCGGGCACCATGGGAATCTTGGCGCAGCCAAGCAATTGTCTCACCGTTTGTGGAGGCAAGAAACCTTCATCGTGAATGCTGTCGACGATCTTCCAGATTTGGGGCACGTCAACATCGCCAATCTCGATGTCGGCAGGCGCAGGGGCCGGAGTGCGCAACACGTGGGTGAGGGCAGTGGCCAGTGTGACCTCATCAGAGAAGTTGACATGACCACGGCCAAGGAATTCCTGCACCTCAGGACCCGCTGTGACAACGCTCGGCAGAATAGGGAAGATGGGCTTCTTGCATTCCAAGATTTTCTTGTGCAGCACGTCGTAGGCCTCATAGAGCTTCACCAGTCCGGGAGTGCCGAAGATGACCATGATGGCATCTATTCCCTCAAACTTGTGTTCGCAGTAGTCGATGGCGATGCCCAACTGCTCGGGCGTGCCTGTGGCGAGGATGTCGATAGGGTTGGCCACTGAAGCACCTTGGAAAAGTTGGGCTTTGAGTTCTTCTGCCATAGGCCCATCGAGCTTGGGTACATTGAAACCACCCTTCGAGAGGGCATCGGTGAGCATCACACCGGGACCACCGGCATGGGTGACTATGGCTATGTTGCGGCCGGAGAAGCGTGGAAGTGTGAAGATGCAACCTACAGTGGTGAGCTCGTCGCGCGAAAAACAGCGCACAATGCCCGCCTTGCGGAAGAGAGCATCGACGGCGGAGTCACTTGAGGCGATGGCTCCCGTGTGGGAAGAGGCCGCACGACTGCCACTTTCGCTCGAACCAGCCTTGATGGCGGCTATGCGGCACCCCTTGCGGATCAGCGATGATGCATGGAGCAGGAGCTTGTCGGGGTCGGAGATGTTCTCTACGTAGAGCAACTTGACTTTTGAATCTTTCGCAGGATCGAAATGTTCGTCCATATATTGCAGTACGTCCTCAATGCCGATCTGTTTGCCATTGCCTATCGACCATACAGAGTTGAACTGCAGGCCCTTGATGACGGCGGACTCAAGAATGAACACGGCTGTTGCACCTGATCCACTGATGAAGTCGACTCCCTGGGGATTGAGCTTGGGGATAGGCTGAGTGAATACACTGTGATGGACATTGTTGAGCAGACCGATGCAGTTGGGGCCGATCAGCGCACAGTCATATTGCTCACAAGTGTGGAGGATCTGCTGCTCCATGACCGCACCCTCTTCGGTCTCTTCGCTGAATCCGGCGGAGATGATGATGAAAGCCCTGACCTGCTTGTTGGCAGCCAAATAGTCTACGTAGCCGGGACAGAACTTGGCAGCAACAACAAGGATGGCCAGGTCGGTGGGAGGAATCTCCTCCGGACGGTGATAGACCTTGATGCCCTGCACCTCGTCTTCCTTTGGATTGATGATACGTAGCGTGCCTTGGTAGTTGCCTTTGAGTAGATTGCGGACAATGGCACCGCCGGGTTTGTGAACATTGTTGGAGCCGCCCACCACGACGATACTCTTGGGATTTAATAATTGTTGATTGATCATAGCTGATATGGATTTAAGCGATTATTTTCTTGTTTTCGGTAGCGCATTGCAAAAATAGCAAAATTATTTTAACCCTCACGTCTTTTGCTAACAATATTTTTTATGGCGACCGACTTTAACACAAATCGTCATCGGTTTTCTTCATTTTCCCATACTCGCTTCCTCTCCTTTTGCCCTTCTTCTGCTACCGATGTATCGTATGGAAACATTCTCATGAGTCCCCCCCCGCTGAAGGCGTAGTGGGTTGACGGCTTTCACAACAATTCAGACTTCGTTCTTCAGACTTGATTCATGAGAGTCGATAATGGGGTGGAATTTTTTTTCAAAAACATTTTGAGAGTTATGAAAAAAAAGTTATCTTTGCAAAGGCCTAAAAGTTTAATCTTAAACAAACATAACTCATGAAGAAATTACTACTTGGAGATGAGGCAGTCGCTCAAGGCGCGCTTGATGCGGGCTTGAGTGGTGTCTATGCCTATCCTGGCACTCCTTCCACCGAAATTACAGAGTACATCCAAATGTCGCCTTTGGCAAAACAGCGTAATGTTCATCGTCGTTGGTGTACCAATGAGAAAACCGCTATGGAGCAGGCCCTTGGCATGTCGTACATGGGCAAGCGAGCCTTAGTCTGCATGAAGCATGTGGGCTTGAATGTCTGCGCCGACCCATTTGTCAATTCCGGAATGACGGGCGTAAACGGCGGCGTCGTGGTATTGGTGGCCGACGATCCGTCGATGCACTCCTCTCAGGATGAGCAGGACAGCCGTTTCTATGGCAAGTTTGCCATGATCCCCACATTTGAACCGAGTTCGCAGCAGGAAGCCTATGACATGATGAGCGAGGCTTTCGATCTTTCGGAAAAGGAGAACCTTCCCGTTTTGATGCGCGTCACCACCCGTATGGCCCACAGCCGTGCCGCTGTGACAATAAAAGATGAGCCCAAAGAGCAAAATCAGCTCAATTATGAGGCCAAAGCCTCCAACTGGGTGCTGCTGCCAGCTGTAGCCCGTAAACGCAACTGTCACGTCACAGCTCAGCAGCCCGTATTGGAGCAGTTGGCAGCTGATAGCAAACACAATCTATATATTGACGGAAAAGACCACTCATTAGGAATCATCGCCAGTGGTATTGCATTCAATTATGTCAATGAGTGCTTCCCCGATGGTTGTCCTTATCCGCTGTTGAAGATCAGCCAGTATCCGTTGCCAAAGTCGTTGGTGCGTCGCTTGGCTAAGGATTGCCCCACGCTGCTTATTGTGGAGGAAGGTCAGCCGTTTATTGAAGATATGGTATCTGGAGTCCTTACCCATGACACAGTGGTCAAGGGCCGTCTCACAGGAGATCTGCCCCGCACGGGAGAGCTTAATCCAGACCTTGTGGCCAAGGCGCTCGGGCTACCCTCTGCCGAACAGTATGCCGAATGTGAGGATGTGGCAGCCCGCCCGCCCCAGCTCTGCAAGGGTTGCGGCCACCGCGATATGTACACGGCCTTGAATGAGGTGCTGAAAAATTATCCCAATGCCCGCGTCTTTGGCGATATTGGCTGCTACACCTTGGGCTTCATGCCTCCCTTCCGTGCCATCCACTCCTGTGTGGATATGGGTGCCAGCGTGGGTATGGCCAAGGGAGCCGCCGACGCAGGCCAGTGGCCTTCGGTTGCCGTCATCGGCGACTCCACGTTCACACACTCTGGAATGACCAACTTGCTTGATGCCGTTAATGCCAATTCCAACATGGTTTTGGTGATCAGTGACAACCTGACAACCGGCATGACCGGTGGTCAGGATTCAGCCGGTACGGGTAAGATAGAGGATATCTGCCGTGCACTTGGCGTAGCTGAAGAACATCTGCGTGTGGTTGTGCCACTGCCCAAGAACATGCCCGAGATCACAAAGGCTATTCACGAGGAGGTGGAATATAAGGGACTCAGCGTGATTATTGCGCGCCGTGAGTGCATCCAGACTCTTCGCCGTCATCTTAAACAACAACAAAAAGCTAAAGCTAAGGAGGCAAAATAAGTATGAAAACAGACATTATCCTTTGCGGTGTGGGAGGACAGGGAATCCTCACCATCGCTACTATCATAGGCCAGGCCGCAATGAATGAGAATCTATATATTAAGCAGGCAGAGGTGCACGGAATGTCGCAACGCGGTGGCGATGTGCAAAGCAATCTGCGCCTCTCATCCGATCCTATCGACAGTGATTTGATAGCCGAAGGTCATTGCGATGTGATTATTTCCATGGAGCCTATGGAGGCACTCCGCTATTTGCCTTACCTGAAGAAAGACGGTTGGATCATTACGGCCAACACTCCCTTTGTCAATATCCCTGACTATCCCGAAATGGAGAAGATCAATGCCGATCTGGCACAGGTGAAGCATCTTATCTCATTGGATATTGAAAAGCTTGCCAAGGACAACGGCGTACCCCGCTCGGCTAACGTGATACTTTTGGGGGCTGCGCAAAAAGCCATTGGTATCGATTTCGACAAGATGGAGAATGCCGTCCGTGATGTCTTTGCTCGTAAGGGAACGGAAATCGTGGATGCTAATCTCAAGGCGCTTAAAATAGGAAAGGAAGCACAGTAGTAATGAAGCCTACACCTATATCTAAAAATATTATCCTGGATGCCATTAAAGCTAATGACATCCAGGATATTGCCGCTGCTACCATCCGTGAGGTGAAGCGTGTGGCTGAGTATGCCGAGCAGAAGTCCGGCGTGGAGTTTATCAAGATGGAGATGGGCATCCCCGGACTGCCTGCTGCAGAGATAGGCGTAGAAGCCCAAATCAAGGCTTTGCGCAGTGGAGTTGCCAGTCAGTATCCCGATATTCAGGGATTGCCCGCTTTGAAGCATGAGGCTTCTCGCTTCATCAAGGCTTTTATCGGCTTGGACGTCAATGCTGAGAGTTGTGTGCCTGTTGTCGGAAGTATGCAGGGTACCTATGCAGCTTTTACGCTCTGTTCTCAGTATGATCCGAAGAAAGACACCGTGCTTTTCATCGATCCGGGTTTTCCTGTGCAAAAGCAGCAGCTGCAAGTGATGGGCGTGAAGTATGAGACCTTCGACATGTATCATTACCGCGGCGAGAAACTCGGCCCGAAGGTGGAGAGCTATCTGAAGAAAGGCAATATCTGCTGCATCATCTACAGCAATCCCAACAACCCGTCCTGGGTGTGCCTCAATGAAGATGAATTGAAATCCATAGGTGAGTTGGCCACACGCTACGACACCGTGGTGATAGAGGACCTGGCCTATTTTGCCATGGACTTCCGCAAGGATTTGAGTCAGCCCTTCCAGCCACCTTACCAGGCTTCTGTGGGCCGCTACACCGACAACTATATGCTCCTCATCAGTGGCAGCAAGGCTTTCAGTTATGCCGGTGAGCGTATTTCTGTGGCCTGTATCAGCAACAAGCTATTCCATCGCCATTATCCCGCGCTTGACCAACGTTATTCGGCCTTGCCCTTTGGCTTGGTATATTCCACCCGAATTCTCTATGCGCTCTCGTCGGGTACCTCCCATAGTGCCCAGTATGCCTTGGCGGCGGTGATGAAGGCTGCCAGCGACGGAACCTACGATTTCCGTGCCGTTACCAGTGAGTATGGCCGACGCGCCCATCGATTGAAAGAAATCTTTCTGCGCCACAATTTCTATATCGTCTACGACAAGGACCTCGACCAGCCTATTGCCGACGGATTCTACTTCACAGTGGGCTATCCCGGGCTTAACAGCGGACAACTTGTGAGCGAACTTCTCTATTATGGGGTGAGTGCCATCTGTCTGACCAATACCGGAAGCGACCAGCAGGGAATCCGCGTGTGCACGTCGTTTATTCGAGACAACCAGTATAAGGAGCTCGATGAACGCATGGCGATATTTGCTGAAAACCACCCTGTAGGGTAATATTGAATGGGATGGAGATAGGGATACAATTCCTGTCTCCACTTAATTAATTTCAATCTTTGATAACTCCTAATAAAAAACATAAATCTATGGAATTACCTTTTGCAGAATCCTGGAAAATAAAAATGGTTGAGCCTATCCACAAGAGTACACGCCAACAGCGCGAGGAGTGGCTTAAGGAGGCTCATTACAATGTGTTTCAACTTCGTTCGGAACAAGTTTATATTGATCTGCTCACCGACTCGGGAACAGGAGCCATGAGCGACCGCCAATGGGCAGAACTTATGCTCGGCGATGAGAGTTATGCCGGTGCTACTTCTTTCTATAAGTTTGAGTCGGCCGTACAGCGCATCTTCGGTTACAAGCACGTCATTCCAACGCATCAGGGACGTGCCGCAGAAAACGTGCTTTTCTCTTATCTGGTAAAGCCTGGAATGGTTGTGCCGGGCAATGCCCATTTCGATACTACCAAGGGCCACATTGAGAGTCGCAAGGCCAAGGCTGTCGACGTGACGATCGATGAGGCTCACGACACTCAACTTGAGATTCCTTTCAAGGGAAATGTATCGTTAGAGAAATTGGAGAAGGTGCTGAAAAAGAATAAAGGCAACGTACCGTTCATGGTTCTTACCGTGACCAACAACACCGTGGGCGGTCAGCCCGTGAGCATGGAGAATATTAAGGCCACCTGCAAACTCTGCCATCAGTATGGAGTGCCTGTTGTGATGGACTCAGCCCGCTTTGCCGAGAATGCCTACTTCATCAAAACCCGTGAGAAAGGTTATGCCGACAAGACGATCAAGGAAATAGTGCGGGAGATGTATGAGGATGTTGACGCCGCTACTATGTCGTGCAAGAAGGATGCAATCGTCAATATGGGTGGCTTCATCGCCACCAGTCGCGACGACTGGTATGAGGGAGCCAAACTCTATTGCATTCCCTTCGAGGGCTATATCACCTATGGCGGATTGAACGGCCGCGATCTCAACGCTATCGCACAGGGCTTGGACGAGAACACCGAGTTCAACATGCTTCAGACCCGCATCCACCAAGTTCAGTATCTCGCCTCGCTGCTCGATGAATACGGCATTCCTTATCAGCGCCCCGCCGGTGGCCATGCCATCTTCGTAGACGGAGACAAGGTGCTCGACAGGGTGCCTAAGGAAGAGTTTCCGGCCCAGACGCTTACATGTGAGCTTTATCTTGAGGCTGGAATCCGCGCGTGTGAGATAGGCTACATGCTGGCCGACCGTGATCCAGTGACGCGCGAAAACCGTTTTGGCGGTCTCGACCTGGTGCGCCTTTGCATTCCTCGCCGAGTTTATACCGACAATCACATGAAGGTTGTGGCAGCGGCTCTGAAGAATGTCTACGACCGCCGCGAATCCATTTCCCGCGGTGTAGCCATAGAATGGGAAGCTCCGCTGATGCGCCATTTCACAGTCCAGTTGCGCAGACTCTGATAGGATTGGCTGAGAAGAATAACTTTTTTAATAAGGGAGTTGTCCACAACAATATGGGCAGCTCCCTTTTTTTCAATATTTGGTTTTAGACTTTTTCTACTACAATTCCGTGTTCGTAGACAATGAATGTGTGTCCGCAGAAACATTGAAAAAGCATCCGTCCCCATCAGCTTTGTATTATTCTACATCACTGAACATTTCTTTTAAGAGGCCCTAAGACTTCTTTCATGGAATGTGCTTTCCTCCTCTCATTGCTGGGGAAAGATGCTTGTATTTGCAAAGGAAATAAAAAATATTGTGATAAACAAATTTTTTAACAAAATATTTTCTGTTTTTATTACATTTGTTTGAATGTGCTGCAAAAAACAAGCTTGAGGGGCTGTTATTTAGCCCTGTCAAAAAAGGATTAGTCTTACCAAAGCTCAAACTATACACCAGATGAAAAAGATTTGAGAGAACGTGGAGGGTATTTGGAAAAGTTGAAGTAACTTTGCATCCATAAAGATTTATAAGGAGCTTTTCATATGAAAAATCATTCTCAGAAGAAACAACTTTTAGTTTGGCTTGGCGCATTGGCTTTAGGGACGTTGCTCGGGCTGGTGCCCGGGACGTTGCTTCACCAGTCGGTTGACTTTATTGCTACAGTCTATATCCGTCTGTTTCAATTGCTGGCCGTTCCCACAATATTTCTCGCAGTCATCAACACGATGATACGCTTTGGCTTGGAGAAAGAAACTGGGCGTATCTTCCGTCATGCAGTCACCTATACGTTGCTTACCACCTTTGCCGCTGCCCTATTGGGTCTTGTTCTTTACAATATTATCCAGCCAGATAATCTCCCGCTCACAATGCTCAACCAAGGTAGTTCGGCTCTTCCTGAGACGGTTGAGAAAGAGACCTATTATGAACATGTCATAGGTGTGATACCCAACAATCTCGTTCAGCCCTTTCTTGACAGCAACGTGCTCTCAATTCTCTTGTTGGCATTTGCCATCGGAATAGGTATTGCTAAATTGCCGAAAAAAGAATCGACAGTGGCAGTTGTCCGTCTTATGGAGGGTTTGCAGGATCTCTTGTTCCTGCTCATCCATTGTCTGATCTGGACTTTACCCTTGGGTATTGTTGCTTTCGCTGCACAACTGTCGTCTCAGGTTAGTGCGGGTGTTGCCGCGCAATCGTTGGGTAAGTACGTCGCAGTCATACTTGGAGGCAATATACTTCAATTTTTTATTGTTCTTCCGTTGTTTCTTCTCAGTCGCGGTCTCAATCCCTTGCGTGTGTTGGGGAAGATGTCGCCTGCGGTACTGATGGCCCTGTTCACGAAAAGCTCAGCCGCCACTTTGCCTGTTACGATGGAATCGGCCGAGAAAAGGTTAGGAGTGGAGCCTAAGGTAGCCCGTTTTGTTCTTCCCATCTGCACGACTATCAACATGAATGGCTGTGCCGCTTTTATTTTTGTCACATCAGTCTATCTGATGCAGAGCGGTGGTATAGTATTGAACATTTGGCAAATGATTGGGTGGGTTTTTATTGCCGTGATAGCTGCCATCGGTAATGCCGGTGTCCCCATGGGATGTTTTTTCCTTACGATGTCGCTCATTAGTGGCACCGGAGCACCAGTCGGGCTCATGGGCATCATCCTTCCTATCTATACGATTCTCGATATGATAGAAACAGCAGAGAATGTCTGGTCGGATAGCTGTGTGTGCGCTATGACGGATCACGATCTACGGTCAAAACTAAATTAACGAGGAATGGGTTGGGTTGAAATAATGATTTCGTAACATCGTGGTCGTTCAATGAACTTTTTTTTCATAGTTTGCCCAAATAAGGTGGTTTTATACTGGGCTTGGCTGTATTTTTACAGTTAAAGAATATTAAACTCCTTTGAATATGCACGATTCTGATAAAAAAGATATACTTTTGCACTTGCTTTTGAAAACCGAAGCTGGAAAGATGCTCGAGTGGTTGAAGAGGCACGCCTGGAAAGCGTGTAAACGTCTAAAGCGTTTCACGGGTTCGAATCCCGTTCTTTCCGCCAATAAAGAACCGCAATTGATGAGAATCAATTGCGGTTTTTTCTACTTTTTTTCTCACCTTGCTTTACCCACCCGTATAGAGGAAAAGCGAAGGGAAATTGGATGTCAATGTTTGGCGATTAGAATTCAATCTCATCGGGCTGTTCCTCGCCGCCATTGGGCTCTACTTGTGCTATGGTTTTTATCTCATCGGCCGTCAATTCGAAGTTGCGACAGTTGAGGTTTTGGCGGATTCTTTCAGGACTAATTGATTTGGGCAGTGGCAGGATGTCCTGCTGAATGAGCCAGCGCAGGAGTATTTGGGCTGGTGTGTGGCCAGGATGGTGCGTTGTGACCTCTTTCACGATGGGGTGGGAGAGAAGGACTCCCTTGCCCAAAGGTCGCCAAGCCTCTACTACTATGCCGTTGTTGTGGCACCAGTCCACATTTTCTTTCTGAAAATGTCCTGGATGGATTTCCAGTTGGTTTACCATGGGGGCTACTGTAGCTGTTTGCATCAGTGGATCGAGATGATGGATATAGAAGTTGCTCACGCCAATGCTCTTCACCAGTCCGTCCTTATAGAGTGTCTCGAGTGCCCGCCATGTTTCGGCATTTATCTCTCGCCAATTGGCAAACTGGTGGGGAGAGGCAGGCCAGTGCACGAGGTAGAGATCGACGTAGTCCAATTGCAAGTCGGACAGGGTCTGCTTGAAAGCCGCCATCGTTTTGTCATAACCGCGGTTGGTGTTCCAAACCTTGGAGGTAACAAACAGTTCCTCGCGTCTCACCACGCCCCGCTGTAAACAGTCGTTGATTGCATTGCCCACAAAAGTTTCATTATTATATTTGGCGGCAGTGTCGATAAGACGATAACCACATTCTATGGCAGTCGTCACCGAAAGCTGGGCATCCCGGTCTGTAGCACGCCATGTGCCAAATCCCATGGCTGGTAAATTCAGCCCATTGCAAAGTGTGAATTTCATTTCCATTTCCATTCTAATCAGTTATTGCAAAATCACCACAGTTACGCCTCTGGCGGCCTGGGCTCCCATAACAAGTGCCTGTTCGATGTCTGCTGTTTTGGAAGGTCCACTGATAAATGTACCGAAATTGTATTTTGGATCCATACTGATGCGCGCATAGGCTTGATGCATGTTGTCCACGATAGATTGTCGGTCAATGAAGATGACCAGGTACTCAGAAATGAATATTACTGCCTTTTCCTTCATCGTCTGCGGTATCCATATGCATCCGTTCTCAGCCACTCCTGTCTGTCCCATGACAACGCCTACATCGGTACCGTTCAGATCTGCAGCGTCATCTACGGTATCGGGGTTTTTCGTTGCTACATGAATGAATGACAAGTTGGACGCAAAAGTTTTGGCCTTGGGATAGAGGTTGTGCAGCAGTTGGTCCAAATCGTCAGTTTTGTTGGCCTCCACTACACTGGCGCCCATTTGTTGGCACATAACCTTGAACTGTGTGTAAGTGTTTTCATATTGAATGCCTTTTACATTGATTTGGGGCATGTCATATTGTTGCGGTGTGTTGGCGCGCAACTTTTTGAAAAGCTGTTCTTTTTTCATTTCTTCTTGTGGGTTTGCTTCCACCATGAGTGGAAAGTCTGATTGGCAAATTTGGGCGCGGCGTGTCCGATCCCCCATGGATTCAGTCGGCTGAAGTGAGTGAGGCTTTCAGGGACAAGATTCAGTAGTGGCGCAGCCTTCAAGGCACCGATATAAAGCTCTGGGTGCGTATAAACCAGTTGCATTCCTTCCGACATGAATTTCTTGATCTTGTCGGCCTTGTTTAATGCTTCCAGGTTCTGCCTCCAAAAATACACTTGGCTGCCGGGATTGACTTTGGCCGGACAGACGAAGTTGCAGCTCAGACACAGACAGCACGCCGAGACATTGTCGCTGTAGCGTTGAGGGTCTCTGAGCATACCAAGGTTGATGCCGATGGGGCCTGGAATGAAATAGGTGTAACTATAACCACCGCTACGCCGGTAGACAGGGCATGTGTTCATGCAAGCCCCGCAACGAATACATTTCAAGGTTTCCCAATGCTCTGGATTGCCGAGGATGTCGCTCCTTCCGTTGTCCACCAATACCACGTGCATCTCGCCCCCGGGACGTGCCTGGCGGAAGTGGGAGGTGAATCCTGTTGTGGGCTGGCCCGTTGCGCTGCGGCTCAACAGCCGGTGGAAAATGGCCATTGAGGCATAGTCGGGAATGATCTTCTCAATACCCATGGCTACGATGTGGAGTTTGGGCATGGAGGTAGACATGTCGGCGTTGCCTTCATTAGTGCAGACCACAACGTCTCCCGTCTTGGCTACACCGAAGTTGCAGCCGGTCATGCCGGCTCCAGCTTCGAGAAATTCATGCCGAAGACTCTTGCGGGCACAATAGGTGAGATAGGTTGGGTCGTAGTTGCCTTTCTCCATAGAGATGCCTTCGCGTTCAAACATCTGTCCGATTTCTTCTCGTCTCAAGTGTGTGGCGGGCACAACGATATGACTGGGCTTCTGGTGGAGAAGTTGCAGAATGCGCTCGCCTAAGTCTGTCTCTACGACATCTATACCGCGTTGCTGCAAGTAGTCGTTCATGCCGCATTCCTCTGTGAGCATTGACTTGGACTTCACCAGTTTGTTCACATTGTGGGTTTCAAGAATTCCATAGACGATCTCATTGAACTGCCGGGCGTCTTCGGCCCAATGAATTTTCACGCCACGGCTTTGCAGCTGAGTGGTGAATTCCTCGAGGTATTCGGCCAAATGCGTCAGCGTATGGCGTTTTATTTCTGAGGCAAGTTGTCGTAACTCTTCCCATTCTGGAAGTTCCAGTGCCAGAGAGTCTCGCTTTTGACGTAGCGACCAAAATGTCTGGTCGTGCCACGTAACTTTTTCCCGGTCCTTATTGAAGGTCTTCGCGTTTTTGCTGTGAAGTGTGCTCATATTAATCCTGCTGCTAATATTTCTGCAACGTGAATGAACTTGATATTCCTTTTTTCTCTTTTGGCTATGCCCTCTAAGTGCATCAGGCAACTGCTGTCGGGGCCGGTGATGTATTCCGCCCCCGTAGCGATGTGGCGGTCGAGCTTGTCTTCTCCCATACGGATGGAGACGGCAGTCTCCTCCACAGAGAACATTCCGCCGAATCCACAGCATTCGTCAGGGCGTTCAGGCTGCTTGACCGTGATGCCTTCTACCATCTGCAGCAGATCCACGATCTTGTTGATTCGCGGAAAGTTGCATTCCGATGGCGTGCTCAAACCAAGTTCCCGCACGCCGTGACAACTGTTGTGGACGCTGACCACGTGTGGAAATTTGCCGGGAATCTCTTCTACTCTCAATACGTCGTGAAGGAATTCCACAATGTCCATCGTCGTCCTTTCCACGACACATTCATGATTCTTGCCCAAAAGGCGAGGGTAGTAGGTGCGGACGTAGGCTGCGCACGAGGCGGATGGGGCCACAACATAGTCGTAGGGAGCGAACATCTCGTCAAAGTTTTTGGCTAAGTCGACCGACATCCGTTCAAAACCTCCGTTGGCCATAGGTTGCCCGCAACACGTCTGTCGCTCAGGGTAGTCTATGGTCAGACCGTAGTGGGAGAGTAGGGCGTATGTAGCTTTTCCAACATGTGGGTACAGTGCGTCGACATAACAAGGGATAAAAAGTCCAATTCTCATTATTTCTATTGTTATTTCTTTTCTTCCTGCAAATTTAGTCAAAATATTGATGAATGCATCGAATTCATGGATTTTTCTTAAAATCACTCTTCTTATTTTGTACTTCCCTCGATTCTCACTAACTTTGCAGTTGGAAACTAACGGAAAAATGATTGTTTGTATAGCAGAGAAACCGAGTGTTGCAAGAGATATAGCCCGCATCTTGGGTGCCAACTCGCAGCATCAAGGTTACATGGAAGGTAATGGCTATCAGGTGACTTGGACTTTTGGTCATCTGTGCGAACTGAAGGAGCCAGACGACTATACCCCTTTGTGGAAACATTGGAGTCTTGGGCAGCTGCCCATGATTCCTCAGCGCTTCGCTATCAAGTTGATCGATGATGAGGGAATCAAAAAGCAGTTTAGCGTCATTGAGTCTCTCTATTCCAAGGCGGATAGCATTGTAAACTGTGGCGATGCCGGTCAGGAAGGTGAGTTGATCCAGCGCTGGGTCATGCAGAAAGCCCGTGTGAAATGTCCCGTCAAGCGGTTGTGGATCTCTTCGATGACAGATGAAGCCATAAAGGAGGGATTCCGGCAGCTGAAAGATGAGCAGCAGTATGACAAACTCTATCTTGCGGGGTTGAGTCGTGCCATTGGCGACTGGATTCTTGGCATGAACTGCACCCGACTCTATACCATCAAGTATGGTAATCAGGCTGGCCGTCATCAGGTGTTGAGCATCGGCCGCGTACAGACACCCACTTTGGCGCTCATCGTCAACCGGCAGAAAGAAATTGATCATTTTAAGCCGGAGCCCTATTGGGTATTGGCCACTGTCTATCGTGATACGCTCTTTACGGCCACCAAAGGCCGGTTTGACTCCAAGGAGGAAGGTGAACGTGCTTTTTCGACGATAGAGGGAAAGCCTTTCACCGTTACTGATGTGCAGAAAAAGAAAGGCCGCGAGCAGCCCAAACAGCTTTACGACCTCACCTCGCTTCAGGTGGACTGTAATCGCAAGTACGCCTATTCTGCGGAGAATACACTCAATCTTATTCAGGGACTCTACGAGAAAAAATTGACTACATACCCTCGAGTTGACACTACCTATCTGAGTGATGATATCTATCCCAAGTGCCCGGAAATATTGAACGGGGTATTTAAATCGCGTATCGGCGGCGCTTTTCCCTATGCTGACTTGGTTAAGGGATTGGCCGCTATGAGCAAGAAGTTGCCCAAGAGTAAGCGTGTCTTTGATTCTTCCAAGGTCACCGACCACCATGCCATCATCCCCACGGGTGTCCCGGCCCAGGGACTGACCGATTTGGAACAAAACGTCTACGACTTAATTTGTCGGCGCTTTATCGCTGCTTTCTATCCCGACTGTGAGTTTTCCACAACTACGGTCTTGGGAAAGGTGGAGGATGTTGAATTTAAAGTATCGGGCAAGGAAATTTTGAAACCGGGATGGCGTGTGGTTTATGGTGATCATGTTCACGAAGAAGACGACAAGAAGGGTGATGAGGAGCGCACCTTGCCGGCTTTTGTTAAGGGAGAGACTGGTCCTCATAAGCCTACCCTGACAGAGAAGCAGACCACGCCGCCCAAGTATTATACCGAGGCGACATTGCTCCGTGCCATGGAGACAGCGGGCAAATTTGTTGACGACGATGAACTGCGGGCCGCGCTGAAGGAGAATGGCATCGGCCGTCCGTCGAGTCGTGCAGGTATCATAGAGACGCTTTTCAAGCGCCACTATATTCGCCGCCAGCGAAAGAATTTGGTAGCAACACCTACTGGTATCGAACTTATCGATACGATAAAGGAGAAATTGCTCACAAGTTGTGAACTCACTGGTATTTGGGAGAAAAAACTGCGCGATATTGAGCATGGCAAGTATGACCCTGCGCTGTTTATTGATGGACTCAAGCAACAGATCCAAAAGATTGTCAACGATGTGTTGTGCGACAATTCACCCTCCAGCATCACCATCACTACCGATGAGGATTTGAAGAAAACGAAGAAAAAATCGACCAAGAAATCTGCGTCTGTCCACTTGATTCCATCCGACAGCCTTATCGGCCAGCCCTGTCCCCTGTGTGGAAAAGGCAAGATTGTGAAAGGGCGCACTGCCTATGGATGCAGTCGTTTCAAAGAATGCGGCTTCCGTCTTCCTTTTGCCAAACCGTGAACATTCTGTCATTTTCTCTATCTGTTTTTGCGTGTTTGACACTGTTGGAATAAATTTTTGTTTCTTTTTTGCCAAAGATTCTTCTTTTCTGATTTTTTCCTTATCTTTGTAACCAAAAGTTTCAGAGCCAAGGAATGGTTTCTGATATTGAAATCTGTCGGGCTCCTTTATAGCACGAGGAGCCGAATATTAATCTTTTTAATACTCCTCAATTCCGCAACCCTACTAATAGTCTCAGGTCATTGCGGTCAAAACCGCCCAGAATGCGATTTCTCTTGTTCAAACAGGCTTTTTGCCATATCCTAACTGATATGAGCGCATAAAGCCCCCTT
>Ga0256405_10004003_pt1 | contig 28789 bp, 19 predicted proteins | sample RumenRJG_02DNA_FD_189096 | JGI IMG/M metagenome (GOLD analysis project Ga0256405, IMG submission 189096) | Bovine rumen microbial communities from Lethbridge, Alberta, Canada - RJG_02 | ecosystem: Host-associated > Mammals > Digestive system > Stomach > Rumen | place: Canada: Alberta... | reverse complement strand
GAACGAAGCGCTTCCCCGGACCGTCTCCGGCGCGCGGCGGACCCTCTACACCGGGGTCAGCTACCGCCACTGCCTGCTGTGGGAGGACGCCGACGAGCACTACGCCTTCATGCGCCCCCACGACATCCTCGGAAAGGTGATCGGTCCCTATCTGCCCCGGGAGGACAACGGCGGCGGCGCGTTCCTCGATTTCATGCGGGAGGGCGCGGCCGTGCTGGACAACCATCCGGTGAACCAGAGGCGCCGGGCGAGAGGGCTCAATCCCGCCAACTCCCCCTGGCTGTGGAGCCCCGGCAAGAAGCCCGCTCTGCCCCGGTTTTCCGACAAATGGGGCCTGACCCCCGCCGTCATCTCCGCCGTGGACCTCATCAAGGGCATCGGCGTCTGCGCGGGCTGCGACGTGATCTCCGTGGAGGGCGCCACCGGCAACTACGAGACCAACTACGCCGGAAAGGCCGCCGCGGCGATGAAGGCTTTCCTGGACCACGATCTGGTGTACGTCCACGTGGAGGCCCCGGACGAGTGCGGCCATCAGGGACGGGCGGATCTCAAGACCTCCTCCGTGGAGAAGATCGACGGGGAGATCCTGGGACCGGTCTATACCTGGCTGAGGGACCGGGGCGAGCCCTTCCGGATCCTGGTGCTGCCAGACCATCCGACGCCCATCGAGCTGAGGACCCACTCCATGGAGCCCGTTCCCTTCTTCATCTACGATTCGGAGAAGAAGGAGGAGGGCGTTCCGGTCTACACCGAGGCGTCCTGCCGCGCAAAGCCCCTGTATATCCCCGACGGCAGCGGCCTGCTGTCCCATTTCATCGTCTGAGGGCGGATCATGGAAAAGAACGAAAAGAACAAGCTCCTCAAAAATATCTACGACGTGTTCGAGGTCCTGGCTACGGTGACCGTGGCGGTGACCCTGCTCTACGCCTTCGCCGTAAGGCTTCAGATCGTGGACGGCTCCTCCATGGTGAATACCCTCCACGACGGCGAGCGGCTTCTGGTGTCCGGCCTTGCCTACGAGCCGGTCCGGGGCGACATTGTCATCGTCCACAAGATCGACGCGGATCCCTATGACCGGCCCATCGTCAAGCGCGTCATCGCCGTGGGCGGGCAGACCGTGGACATCGACTTCGACACCTGGACCCTGAAGGTGGACGGCGAGGTGGTGGAGGAGAGCTACCGCTGGCTGGATCCCGACCGGCCGACCCTCCGCTGCGCCTATACCCTGCCCATTACCCTGGCCGAGGACGAGATCTTCGTCATGGGGGACAACCGGAACAACTCCGCCGACAGCCGCACCGCCGAGCTGGGACCCGTGGACGTGCGGTGCGTGGTGGGCCATGCCTTCGCCCGGATCGCGCCCCTGTCCGACTTCACGGTCTTTGAGAATCCCTTCGGGAAATAAGGGACAAATCTTATCTGAAACATCCACACGGGAGCGACGAATCATGAAACTCTGCGACATGCACTGCGACACCGCCATGGCCCTGTATCACGGCGGGAAGGAGCTTTTCTCGAACGACCTGCACATTTCCCTTGAGCGGGCCTCTGTCTTTGAAAAATACCTCCAGCTGAACGCCTTCTTCACCTCCCCGCGCTTCTCCGACGAGGAGGGCTGGGAGGACTTTCTCCGGTCCCGGGAGTATTTCCTCTCCCAGTGTGAGAAGAACGGCGTGTCCGTCCTCTGCTCCGGGGAGGACGTGGGGGCCTGGGACCGGACGGGCGGGCAGTTCGCCTCGGTTCTCACCGTGGAGGACGCCCGGATCCTGGCCGGACACCTCGAACGGGTGGAGGAACTGTACCGCCTGGGCATCCGCGTGGTGACTCCCCTCTGGGGCGGCGACACCTGCATGGGCGGATCCCACGACACGGACCACGGCCTGACGGAGTTCGGGCGGGAGGCCGTCCGGGAAATGCTCCGGGTGGGCATCGTGCCGGACCTGTCCCACGCCTCCTTCCGGGCCCAGGACGAGATCTTCGACCTGTGCGAGGCGGCGGGAAAATCCCCCGTGGCCACCCACATGAACGCCTGGACGCTTCACAACCATTCCCGCAACCTGACCGACGAGCGGTACCTCCGCCTGACCCGGATGGGCGGCGTGGCGGGGATCTCCCTCTACGTGCGCCACCTCTCGGATAAGGAGACCGTGACGGCGGACGACGCGGCGGCTCACCTCTGCCATTACGAAAGCCTTGCTCCCGGACACGCCGGCTTCGGATGCGACTACGACGGCTCCGACGTGCCGGAGGACCTCTGCGAGATCTCCCATCTCCCTGCCGCCGCGGACCGTCTCCGCGAACGCGGCATGACGGAGGAGCAGATCGACGGGATCTGTTACGGGAACGTCCTGCGGTTCCTCGAAAACAATATCTGATTATTCCGAAAAAAGGATCGTCTATGCTTTACTACAGTACCCGCGACACCGCCCTCTCCCCCCGCACCGTGACGGCGGCGGAGGCCATCAAGGAGGGACTCGCGCCGGACGGAGGACTCTACCTGCCCGAGTCCGTGCCGGCCCTGTCCCCCGCGGATTTTACCGCCCTGCTCGCCATGGACTACCCCGCCCGGGCGGCCTTCATCCTGTCCCGCTATCTGACGGACTACGATCCCGCCCTGCTGGAGGAGGACTGCCGCGCCGCCTATTCCCCCGAGAAATTCCCCATGACGGCGGATCCCGCGGCCTTCGGTCAGAGACCCGCTCCCATCCGCGCGCTGGAGGGGGACGTCTACGCCCTCGAATTGTGGCACGGTCCCACCTCCGCCTTCAAGGACATGGCCCTGCAGATCATGCCGCGGCTTCTGTCCCGGGCTCTCGTCATGACCGGGGAGAGGAGGACCGCCCAGATCCTCGTGGCCACCAGCGGCGACACCGGCAAGGCGGCGCTTGAGGGCTACCGGGACGTGGAGGGCGTGGCCATCACCGTGTTCTATCCCACGGGCGGCGTCAGCCCCATGCAGGCCCGGCAGATGCAGACCACCCGGGGCAGCAACGTGAACGTGGTGGCGGTCCGCGGCAATTTCGACGACGCCCAGAACGGCGTGAAGCGCATCTTCGCCGACCGGGACCTGGCCGAGGAAGCGGACCTCTGCGGCTTCTTCTTCTCCTCCGCCAACTCCATCAACTGGGGGCGTCTGGTTCCTCAGACCGTCTACTACATCTCCGCCTACTGCGATCTGGTGAACGCCGGGCGCATCCGCATGGGGGATCCCGTGAACGCCGCCGTGCCCACCGGGAATTTCGGCAACATCTTCGCGGCGTATCTGGCCCGGGAGATGGGCCTTCCCGTGAAGCGGCTGATCTGCGCCTCCAACCGCAACGACGTGCTGACGGAGTTCATCCGCACAGGAGTCTACAACCGGGTGCGGGAGTTTTACAAGACCGTCAGCCCCTCCATGGACATCCTCATCTCCTCCAATCTGGAGCGGCTTCTGCGGGTCATGGGCGGAGCCGGGGTGACCGCCGGATTGATGGATTCTCTGGCCCGGGAGGGACAGTACCGCGCGCCGGACGGGCTGATGGAGCGGATCCGGTCCGTGTTCTCCGGGTATTCCGTGGACGAGGCGGGGACCCTGTCCGTCATCGGGGACACCTGGAGAGAGGAGCGGTATCTGGCCGATCCCCATACCGCCGTGGGACTGGGCGCCGTGAAGCAGTACCGGGAGGAGACCGGGGACGCGCTCCCCGTGATCCTGGCCTCCACCGCCAGCCCCTTCAAGTTCGCCGCGCCGGTCTCCCGCGCCCTGGGACTGGAGACTCCGGAGGACGGCGGTCTCTACGACGGACTGCGGGCCCTGTCCTCCGCCACGGGATGGCCGGTCCCCGCGCCTCTGGCCGAAACCGAGACCCTTCCCGTCCGCTTTGAGCGGGTCATCGATCCGGCGGGCATGGCGGGCGTTCCCTTCGAGCACTGATGTCGGTCTGGGTCATGGCGGATCTCCACCTGTCCTTCGGCCGTCCCAAGCCCATGGACCGCTTCGGCACCCGCTGGACGGACCACGCGGCGAAGATCGGGGCGCGCTGGCGGGCCGTGGTGCGGGACGGGGACACGGTGGCGGTGCCGGGGGACATCTCCTGGGCCGATACCCTGGAGGAGGCCGCGGAGGATTTCGCCTTTCTGGACGCGCTCCCCGGCCGGAAGCTCCTCGGAAAGGGGAACCACGACTACTGGTGGACGAGCGTGACGAAGATGAAGCGGTTCTTCCTGGACCGGGGCTTCGGGACGCTGGATTTCCTCTACAACAATGCCCACGAGGCCGAGGGGATTGTGCTGGCCGGGAGCCGGGGATGGTTCCTTGACGAGCGTCAGCAGAACGCCATCCCCGCGGACTACGGCAAGCTGGTGAACCGGGAATGCGAGCGGCTTTCCCTCTCCCTCGCGGCGGCGGAGAAGCTCCGCGCGTCCGGAGGGATCGCGGATCCGCCGACGGTGTTCCTCCACTTCCCGCCGGTGTACGGAGAGTTCCGTCTGGATCCCCTGGTGGACGTCATGGAGGCCCACGGGGTAAAGCGGTGCTACGCCGGCCACGTGCACGGTCAGTACGGCGCGCCGCCTTATTCGGATTACCGCGGCATCCGCTTTTACAACGCCGCCGCGGACTATCTCAACTTTTACCCTCTGCCGGTCCTGCTGACGGAGGGGTGAATCACGGAGGATTCGGATATGAATCGCATGAAACGGACGGGCGCTCTTCTGCTGGTCCTGCTGACCCTGACCTCGGCCCTCGCGGGCTGTCGGGGAGGAGAGGAGCCCGCCGGAAACGACGCCGGAGGCATAACGGAGGGCGCGCCGGAGGAGACCGTCCCCGCGGATGAGGAGACGGAGCCCGCCGAAACGGAGACGCCCCGCTTCACCGACGCCATGACCTTCACGGACTTCGACGGTGAGGACTTCACCGTTTACACCACCAACACCATTGCCGGCATCCTGAACAGCCTGACCATCAACGTCGCGGAGGAGGAGACCGGGGAGGCGGTGAACGACGCGCTGTTCCGCCGGGATCAGTTCATGGCGGAGAAGTTCAACACCGCCTTCAAAATGGACAACCGGGACGGCACCGGGGACGCGGTGGGCTTCCTCACCAAGAGCATCGCCGCCGGAGACGACGAATACCGGATGATCCTGCAGGATCAGGCCACCGTGGCGAAGGGACTTTCCCTGGCCGGATACGCCTATCCCCTGAATCTGGTGGACGGGATCCGGCTGAACGAAGCCTACTGGATGCCCGAGGTCAACGCCGCCGGGAAGATCGGGAACAGCACCTACTTCACCGGCTCCGCCATTTCCCCCCGGTACTACGGCTCGGCGTACATCACCATGTTCAACCGGGACATGGCGGCGGACCTGGGGCTGGAGAGCCTGTACGGGCTGGTGGAGCGCGGCGCGTGGACCTTTGACAGGATGGCCGAGCTGTCCCGGAGTGCCGCGGCGGACACGAACGGCGACGGTGAGATCCGCGGCGACGGCTCCGACCGGGTGGGCATCATGTCCGACTGCTTCGAGATGCCGATTCTCGGCGCGGACATGCACTTCATCGAGAACCGGGAGGGTGCGCTCCGCTGCTGTCTGGAGGACGAGCGTCTGGTGAGCTTCATGCAGAAGGTGGCCGCCTTCTTCAAGGAGCCCGGCATCTTCTCCTCCGGCCATCCCAACATCGACATGGACAAGTGCATCGAGAACGGGAACACCCTCTTCTTCGTGGTCTGCTCCTTCGCGCTGGACGACTACCGGTCCCTGGAGTACGACTACGGCATCCTGCCCTCGCCCAAGTACGACGAAGCTCAGGCGGGCTATGTGGAGTTCAGCCAGCCCTGGGTCTGCATGACGCCGGTGATCCCCGTGACCGTGACGGGGGACACCCTGACCATGTCCGGGACCCTGACCGACGCCATGGCGGCCTACGGCTACGACTACATCCGGGACGCGGCCTTCGAGAAGGTCATCTGCTACAAGGGCGTCCGGGACGAGGAGAGCGCGCGGATCATCGACCTGATCTTGGAGAACATCACCTTCGAGCTGTGCAGCACCATGGGCTTCAATCAGCTGTACTCCGTCTGCCAGAAGTACCTCTGCGGCCTGTCGAACGAGGAGATCACCACCTCCTACGCCGACATCCGGCAGGCCGTGGAAAAGGCCATAGCCAACGCCGTGGACACCTACGCCGCCAACGAGGAAAAATTCGGCTGATGGTCGCTTTTCACGCCGTTTGAGAGAGGACGGCGCGAAAACTTGTGGAATATTCCGGTGAAAATCTCTCCCGCCCCCCTTGCAAAGCGGGAAAAAACGTGATACAATATCATACTGTATGAACATGTCTCCGACCGCACCCTCTCAGGCGGAAGGGAGACGGATGCGGACCGGCCCAACCCGGATCTCACGGACGCCGGCGCCCATTAATCATTCTTTATCAGGAGAGCTGTCATGCCCAACATTAAATCCGCGAAGAAGCGCGTAAAGGTTATTTCCGCGAAGACCCTGCAGAACAAGATGTTCAAGAGCCAGCTGAAGACCACCGTGAAGAAGTTCCTCGCCGCCGTCGAGTCCGGTGACAAGGAAGCCGCCCGAGCCGCCTACACTGCCGCCGTCAAGAAGGTGGACCAGGCCGCCGCGAAGGGAATGCTTCACAAGAACAACGCCGCCCACAAGAAGAGCGAGTTCACCCTCCTCCTCAACAAGATGGCGTAAGTCCGGAAAAAACGGACAAAAAAACGTCCCGCCCGCCTCTTCATGGCTGCTGAAGGAGGACGGAGACGAAATAAAAAGGATCCCCGGAATCATTTGCTCCGATTCCGGGGTTTTTGTATTGCCGCGGGAGCGGTTCCTGCCTCATACTATTCTCAACCTAAAAAGACAATCTGTCAAAGATGTGCCAAAAAACAAAGTCGGAAAAAGTGCACTGCACGTTACCCCGTGCTGCACGAAGAGAAGAATGCTGCACCAGTGTATTTATAAAGTTCTTGCCAGGCTTCTTTCAAGAAGCCGCGTTTTCCCTTTTAGAATGAGATTAGTATCATCCCCCGTTCTGCATTTCCTTCCAGCCGTCGATGACCTTGACGAGCTTTTTCAGGTCGGCCTCCACGATCTTCTGCTTCTTCTTCCAGAAGGAGGCGATGTCCGAGGTCCGGGGATCCCGCCCCAGATGCGCCGCGCTTCCGGTGATCCGGAGGAAATAGTCCGGGAAGTCCGCCAGATTGTAGTAGTCGCCCACGTCGAAGACCATCCCGGCGATGATGATGTCCAGCATCTCCGTGGACTCCGCGTCCCGGGCGGATTTTTCCTTCAGCACCGTGTCGTAGAAGGCCGGGATCAGGGTGTAGTGGGAGTACGCCGCCATGGCCTCCAGAAGCACCCCCGCCATGTCCAAATGCCCGCAGGTGGTGGGCACGGAGATCAGGTTCCCGCCGAACACCGACACGGAGCTGGAGTAGGAGTCCTGCGCGCTGTCGTACTTGGGGATTGGCAGGATGCCGAAGTCGGACTCCATCTCCCGGAGGCTGTTGGTGGCGGACAGGGTCTTCATCAGGAACAGGCCGTGGTCCTCCCGGAACATGTCCACGCAGTCCGCCCTGCCGTCCTTGAAGGAGTTGTTGCAGGTCAGGTTCTCGTCGTACATGACGTATTCCAGATAGTACGGGATCACCGTGAAGTTGTACTCCGACTGGAAGGACAGCACGGGATAGCCGTCCTCGTCCTTGGAGATGTACCGCCCGCCGGCGCTGTGGAAGAGCATGTACACCGGGTCGTCGCCGCAGACCAGCCCGTAGCGGTCGTTGTCGTCCCGGATGCCGTTGCCGTCCAGGTCCGTCTCCACCACCTCTCCCAGCTCGATCATGCGGGCGATGGTCCAGGTGTTCTCCAGCACGTTGTCGTAGAGGGAACCCAGCCCGTAGTCCGCCGCCATGTTCTTGTTGAAGAAGCAGGCAGCCGTGACGCCCTTGTCCAGGATCGTCATGTCGGACACCGTAAAGGGCATGTACCCGGCCAGGGTGAAGCTCTCGTTGCAGTTTTTGTTCCACCAGGGCTTTTCGAAATCCAGATACGGCACGTCGTGGAGGTTGTAGAACACGTTGTAGGGATAGAGCCGCGGGATGTCGTGACCCATGGACACCACCACCTCCCAGGAGTCCTCCCCGGAGGTGACGGCGTTCCGCAGGTTCTCCTCGTATTTCAGGTAGTTGTCGATCAGGAGGGAGACCTTCACGTCGTAGGTCTGCTCCATCTGGACCTCCCGGGAGAACACCGCGTCGTTGATGGGCTCGCCGGTCAGGGACTCCACCCACAGATCGTCCCACACGTGCCAGTTGTTGGTGTCCCACTGATACATGCGGAAATCTGCGCCGTCGTAGGTCACCTCGGGCAGCTCCGGCAGGATCCTCGTCTCCTCCGGATCGGGAGCCGCGTTTTCGCCGCCGGACGGATCCGCGGGCGCGGTCTGGGAAACGGGAGCCGTCTCCTCGGGCGCGCCGCCGTCCGAGCAGGAGGACAGGGAGAGGAGGGGAAGGAGGGCCGTCAGCGCCGCCAGCAGGATGGAGATCGTCTTTTTCATGGATTCACACCTCCGGATACGGAATGAATGCCTTGTTACGGATCCCTCTCCGCCGGCGCATCCGCTGCGGGCAGGCTCCGTTTTTCCCATTATAGCATAAACCGGCCGGATCCGCATCCGTTTTTCGGAGGTTTTTCACAAAAAATTCCGCTGCCTGAAAAAACAAGGCAGTCGGATGAACTCCTGAAACCGGAGAAGCACGACAGCCGTACGGCGCACCTGCAGAAGATAAGGGGAGCCGACGATGTCCGACCGCTGTACTGCGTTTCACTGCGCCTCAATAAAGCGACCGCATATCATCCGCTCCCCCTCATCCGACCCTTCGGGCCACCTTCCCCGCCCCAGGGGGAAGGCTGACAGCGTGCGGCTGAACTTTCATTATGGATCGGTTTCCGTGGAGTTTTTCCTGATAACCAACACTCTATGGCATCTGTTTTACACCGGTTTCGACCGCACGATATAGGCTTCCCCACAACCGAAGGCTGTAGCTGGGCTGGGGAAGGGGATTTATGACTGATGAGGGGGTGAAGACGGTGTCCGATCGCTGTACCGCTTCTCAACGACATGACAAAGCCGCCGCCTCCCGGAAATCTGTCCGGAGAAAGCGGCGGTTTTTATTTCATTTGCATATCCGCGGGCCGTTATTTATCCGCGTCCCGGTGATCGGGCACCACGACCGGCTCGCATCCGCCCAACAGAACGAGATCCTCGGTGCGCTGGACCACGGCGATCCGGTCCCCGGGAGAGACGGAGATCTCCGCGGTCAGCTCCGCCGGGGAGACGAACAGGGTCTTCACCGCCCGTCCGTTCACCGTCACGACCGAATGGGCCGTGAAATTCTCCCCCTGTACGGTCAGCATCCCGCCGCCCGGGAACACGCCGTCGATCCGGACCGGGTCCAGCCCCATGGTCAGCGGCATCCTCTCGAAGGGCTCCTCCCCTCCCCAGGCGTACCGCTCCCCGTAGAGCAGATCGTAGGCCAGAAGCCGCAGGGCGTCCCGGAAGCCGGGCGTGTCTCCCAGCCTCCGGTGGCACCGGCCGATCAGCCCGCCCTCCGTGTCCGTCAGCTCAAGCAGAGCCATGCCGGTCTGCCAGGCCTCGAGGTCTCGGTCGCCGGTCTCCGCCAGACGCGCCCCGATCCGCTCTCCCACGGGCACCAGCACGTACTCCGAATCCAGAACGCCGGAGCCGTCCGCGAAGGAATCCCCGTCCAGAGGCAGGGGCGGCAGGTGGTCGCCGTACAGCAGAAGCAGGGTCTCCTCCCCCGTTTCCGCCGCTCTCTCCTCCAGCATGGCCGTCAGCGCCCGGAGGAACTCGTCCATCTCCCGCATCTGCCCGGCGTAGTAGGACAGCTGAGCCCTCTCCCCGTCGCTCCATCCCTCCGGAGCCTCGATCACAAGCCCGTCCTCCTCCGCCTCGTCCGGATAGAGCCCGTGGCCCTGCACCGACACGGCGAAGACGAAATCCGGACCCTCGGTGGTCTCCAGGCATCCCCGGACTGTATCCGTCAGCACCGCATCCTTCGCCCAGCCCAGGGGATTCTCCTCCGCGCCGTTCATGTATTCCAGCGGCACGAAGCGGTCGAAGCCGAGAGCGCCGTACACCCGGTACCGGTCGTAGAAGGACCCGGAGTGGTTGTGGACGGCGTGGGCGGCGTATCCATCGGCCTTCCACGACGACGCAAGGGATTCGCACACCGCGTCCCCGTCCTCCAGCACCGTCTGATAGGGATACTCCCCGGCGCCGAAGAAGGTCAGGTCGATGCCCGTCAGCACCTCAAACTCCGTGTTGGCCGTCCCGGCGCCCAGCGTGTTGACCCGCATGAAGCCGGAGGGATACGCCTCCTTCAGGGCGTTGAAATACGGCGTCGGACTCTCCCGGTATACGGCCCCGGCGATGCGCTCCGGATCCATGAAGGACTCCAGCTGGACCGCCACCACGTTGGGCCGGACCGGAGCCTCCGCGCCCTCCGATTTCTCCTCATCCTCAAGGGACGCGGCCAGAGCCCGGAGCACGGGAGCGGAATAGTCCTCGGGCTCGTCGATCCCTCTCTCCAGCACGGTCAGGGAGAAGCAGGTGACGAAGCCGTAGTCCCGGTACGCCCCGGGCAGATCGGTGAAGGAGGTCTCGACGGCCCCGGCCGACACGGACAGCAGGACCGCCCCGACGCTGACCGCCGCCGCCGAGAGGAACAGCACGCCCTCCCGCCGCAGCTTCACCGCGTAGATCCGGGACCGGTGGAACAGCCCGGCCGCCGCCCATCCCACGGCTCCGAGGAACGCGAGGATCAGAAGCAGGTGCCCCGGCCGCAGATAGACCTTCACGATGGGCAGGCAGGAACGGAGAATGACGAAATCGATGCCGGACAGGGGAGAAGCGCGCAGGGCGGTCACCACGGCGTTGGCGATCCCCAGCACCAGCCATCCCGCCGCCGTCACAACCAGCACAAAGAGCCTCCGCCGGAACAGCAGGGACGCCGAAAAGACCGCGAACAGCACCAGCGTGTTCAGAAAAAACGAAAGCGGCCGCTCCAGAAGATACGCGATCCCGCCGAGGGGGGACAGCCGCGCAAGGGATTCGATGAGCAGGTTCATGAAAAACGCCAGCAGAAAGAAGCACGGGACCGGATGTCTCTCCGCCCATGCCGCGAGCCGTCCCGCTCCGCTCCGTCCGTTTCCGTTCAAGGCCGCCGCCTCCTTCCGCCGCGATTTCTTATCCGCCTTCAGTATAGCACCCGCCCGGGCCTTCATGCAATCAAGAGGAGATTAAAAAATTATGAAATCCGGGTGAAGAGCTCCTCACGGAAAACGAGGGGCTGTCGCAAAACAATCCAAAAGTTTTGGTCCACCTTTTTCAAAAGGTGGTAGGGTGTCGGGGCAACGCCCTGAGCCCGACTGGGTTTCATCTTTGATGAAACCCGGCAGAGTCCGGAACACCCAGGACTTCCAGGGAGTTCCTCTTTTTGGTTCTTTTTGCGCATTTATGCGCGGCTCCTCGATAAAGGAGAAAAAGAATAACGAATACCTTTGGATCACAAAAGGGCTGTCGCATTTCTCCGATTTCAGGAGTTAGTGCGACAGCCCCTTGCGCAGGGCTGGAACGTCAGATCAGTTCCTTCACCTTGGAGCTCTTGCCGACTCTGTCTCTCAGGTAGTACAGCTTCGCTCTGCGGACCTTGCCGCGGCGGAGGACGTCAACCTTGACAACGTGGGGGGAGTGCAGCGGGAAGGTCTTTTCCACGCCGACGCCGTAAGCCACGCGGCGGACGGTGAAGGTTTCGGAGATGCCGCCGCCGTGCTTGCCGATGACGGTTCCCTCGTACATCTGGATTCTTTCGCGGGTGCCTTCCTTGATCAGGTTGTGAACGCGGATGGTATCGCCCACGTTGAAGGACGGCACGGTCTCCTTCAGCTGCTCACTCTTAAAAGCGTCGAAATTGTTCATGGCAATCGACTCCTTTCCAATATAGAAGCATTCGTGCGGAGCATCGCAGAGGACTGCTTCGGCTCTGGACCCGCGGGAACGATCCCGGACGGGCACATGCAAAGAAGATTATACCATACGGACGCGGAAAAGGCAAGAGTGCGGGATGAATTTCCCTCCCCAGAAACCTGCACGAATTTTTCCGCCGTCCCGCGTCCTTCTCCGGTCAATTCCGCCGAAAGCGCATCCGTTCACCGATTTTTACACGAATATTTACAGATTATTTTCATTAAAACATTTCGTAAACATTTCGGCGCCAGGTTGTAAATTGTGAAAAATCTCTCTTGACAGCCCGGAAATTCTCTTGACTTCCATGGACTTCTATGCTAAAATCATAAAATGTGAAAAAAGCGCGCATCGGCCGGGCACAGCATTTGTCTTCCTCATTTATATATCTCCCGGGCCGCTGCATCTCCAATTCTCCAAGGAGGTTGATCGCTCGATGGTCAAACCGCAGAAGGTAGGAAAGAATATCCGCATGAGCTTCTCCAAGATCGACGAGCCGCTCGAAATGCCGAGCCTTATCGCCGTTCAGAAGGAGTCGTTCAACTGGTTCCTGGAAACCGGCCTCATGGAGGTGCTCGAGGACGTCTCCCCGATCACCGACTACTCCGGCAACCTGTTCATCGATTTTGTGGGGTACTCCCTCGACCAGAAGCCCAAGTTCCCGGTTGAGGAGTGCAAGGAGCGCGACGTGAACTACGCCGCACCTCTGAAGGTGGACGTCCGCCTCACCAACAAGCTCACCGGCGAGGTCAAGCAGTCCTCCATCTTCATGGGCGACTTCCCCCTCATGACCGAGAAGGGCACCTTCGTCATCAACGGCGCGGAGCGCGTCATCGTCTCTCAGATCGTCCGCTCCCCCGGCATCAACTACGCCAGCTCCATCGACAAGAGCGGCAAGAAAATCTATACCGCCCAGGTGATCCCGTACCGCGGCGCCTGGCTTGAATACGAAACCGACGCCAACGACGTGTTCTGGGTCAAGATCGACAAGAACCGCAAGCTCCCCGTCACCGTGCTGATCCGCTCCCTGGGCATCGAGTCCCGGGAGGACATCGCAGCCATGTTCGGCGACGAGGTGAAGCTGAACGTCACCCTGGACAAGGAGACCTGCGAGGCCGACGCGGAGACCAACAAGACCTCCATCCGCGACGAGGCCCTGAAGCAGATCTACACCAAGTTGCGTCCCGGCGAGCCCGCCATCGTGGAATCCGCCAACGCCCTCATGAACAGCCTCTTCTTCGATCCCAAGCGGTACGACCTCTATCCGGTGGGCCGCCACAAGTTCGACAAGAAGCTGGCCCTGGGCGAGCGCATTGCGGGCCATACCCTCTCCCGTCCCGTGGTCAACCCCATGACGGGCGAGCTGCTGTACGAGGACGGCGTGCTCCTGACCAAGGAAGACGCCATGAAGATCGAGAGCGCCTGCGTCACCGAGGTCTACCTGACCTCCGAGGAGGGCGGCGAGGTCAAGGTCTTCTCCAACCGCACCGTGGATCCCGTGTGGGTGCTGGGCTACGACCTGCATTCCTCCGGCGTCAACGAGAAGTGCTCCTATGACGTGCTGAACGAGATCATCGCGGACTGCGGCGGCGACGAGGAGGCCATCCGCGCGGCGGCAAAGCGCAGGATCGGCGAGCTCTGCCCGAAGCACATCACCCGCGACGACATCCTGGCCTCCGTCAACTACCTGCTGGCCCTGTCCCACGACGTGGGCTGCGTGGACGACATCGACCACCTGGGCAACCGGCGTCTCCGCTCCGTGGGCGAGCTGCTCCAGAACCAGTTCCGCATCGGCCTGGCCCGTATGGACAAACAGGTCAAGGAGCGCATGAACATCCAGGACAGCGAGACCCTCTCCCCCCAGACCCTCATCAACATCCGGCCCGTGGTCACCGCCATCCGGGAGTTCTTCGGATCCTCCCCCCTGTCCCAGTTCATGGACCAGAACAACCCCCTGGCCGAGCTGACCCACAAGAGACGTCTCTCCGCCCTGGGTCCCGGCGGTCTGTCCCGTGACCGGGCATCCTTCGAGGTCCGCGACGTCCATTACACCCATTACGGCCGCATGTGCCCCATCGAGACCCCCGAAGGTCCGAACATCGGTCTGATCTCCTATCTGGCCACCTACGCCAAGATCTCCAAATACGGCTTCATCGAGGCGCCCTACCACAAGGTCGTCCACGAGACCATGCCCGACGGCACCGTCCGCCACCGCGTCACCGACGAGATCGAGTACATGACCGCCGACGTGGAGGACAACTACATCGTCGCGCAGGCCAACGAGCCCCTGGACGAGAACCGCTGCTTCGCCAACGCCAAGGTCACCGCCCGGGACCGCGCCGACATCGTGTCCGTGGATCCCGCGAAGGTCTCCCTCATGGACGTCTCCCCGAAGATGGTGGTATCCGTGGCCACGGCCATGATCCCGTTCCTCGAGAACGACGACAACTCCCGCGCCCTGATGGGCTCCAACATGCAGAAGCAGGCCGTGCCGCTTCTGACCACCGACTCCCCCATCGTGGGCACCGGTATGGAATACAAGGCGGCCATCGACTCCGGCGTCGTTGTCGTTGCCGAGAACGGCGGCTGGGCCGAGAGCGTCACCGCCGACGAGATCGTCATCCACTGCGACGACGGCCACAAGGACACTTACCGCCTGATCAAGTTCAAGCGCTCCAACCAGGGCACCTGCGTCAACCAGCGGCCCATCGTCAATCAGGGCGACCGGGTCGAGGCCGGCCAGATCATCGCGGACGGTCCCGCCACCGCCAACGGCGAAATCGCCCTGGGCAAGAACGCCCTCATCGGCTTCATGACCTGGGAGGGCTACAACTACGAGGACGCCGTCCTTCTGAACGAGCGCCTGGTCCGCGACGACGTCTACACCTCCATCCACATCGAGGAATACTCCCACGAGGCCCGGGACACCAAGCTGGGTCCGGAGGAGATCACCCGCGAGATCCCCAACGTGGGCGAGGACGCCCTGAAGGATCTGGACGCCGACGGCATCATCCGCAAGGGCTCCGAGGTCCACGCCGGCGACATTCTGGTGGGCAAGACCACGCCGAAGGGCGAGACCGAGCTCACCGCCGAGGAACGCCTCCTGCGCGCCATCTTCGGCGAAAAGGCCCGCGAGGTCCGCGACACCTCCCTGAGAGTGCCTCACGGCGAGCAGGGCACGGTGGTGGACGTCAAGGTCTTCACCCGGGACAACAGCCCCGAGCTGCCTCCGGGAGTCAACAAGGTGGTCCGCGTCTACATCGCCCAGAAGAGAAAGATCTCCGTGGGCGACAAGATGGCCGGCCGCCACGGAAACAAGGGCGTCGTGTCCCGCATCCTGCCCCCCGAGGATATGCCCTTCCTGCCCGACGGCACGCCGCTGGACATCGTGCTGAACCCCCTGGGCGTGCCTTCCCGCATGAACATCGGTCAGGTGCTTGAGGTCCATCTGGGCATCGCCGCCAAGAAGCTGGGCTGGAAGATCATGACCCCGGTCTTCGACGGCGCCACCGAGGCGGACATCTCCGAGTGCCTGAAAATGGCCGGTCTGGACCGCGACGTGCTGCCCAACGAGAACGTGAACGGCAAGAACCTCTTCGAGGAGATCACCGATCCCGTATCCGGCGCCCGGGACCTCCGTCCCATCACCGGCGAGGAGCGCGAGGACGAGGCTCATCTGGAGGAGCTCAGACTGGCCGGACGGCTCAAGGTGGTGGACGGCAAGACCATCCTCTACGACGGACGCACCGGCGTTCCCTTCGACAACCCGGTCACCGTGGGCATCATGTACTACCTGAAGCTCCACCATCTGGTGGACGACAAGATCCACGCCCGCTCCACCGGCCCCTACTCCCTGGTCACCCAGCAGCCTCTGGGCGGCAAGGCGCAGTTCGGCGGCCAGCGCTTCGGCGAAATGGAGGTCTGGGCCCTGGAGGCCTACGGCGCGGCCTACACCCTGCAGGAGATCCTGACGGTGAAATCCGACGACACGGGCGGACGGGTCAAAACCTACGAGGCCATCGTCAAGGGCCAGAACATCCCCACGCCCGGCATTCCCGAGGCCTTCAAGGTCCTGGTGAAGGAGCTGCAGGCCCTGGGACTGGACATCAAGATCCTGGACCACGACGAGAACGAGGTTCCCCTGGAATCCATCGGGGACGACGACTATGAGACCGGCGGCACGCCCGTTTCCTCCGACGACGAGATCACCGAGGAGGACGTGGGCCGCACCGTGGAAACCGAGGACACCATGGATTACTATGTCCCGGACGACAACTTCGACGACGAACCGGACGGTCCGGACGACGCGGAGCTGCTGGCCGCCGAGGCCGCGCAGAACGCGTACGGCTACGACCCCCTCGACGACATGGACGACTGATCTCCATCCGACTTTCATATAATCCCCAATCTATATAGAAGGATACCTGCTGATGGAACGAAACGTATTTGAATCCATTAAAATCGGTCTCGCATCCCCGGACATGATCCGCGCCTGGTCCCACGGCGAGGTCAAGAAGCCGGAGACGATCAACTACCGTACCCTGAAGCCGGAACGCGACGGACTGTACTGCGAGCGCATCTTCGGTCCCCAGAAGGACTGGGAGTGCCTCTGCGGCAAGTACAAGCGCATCCGTCACAAGGGCAAGATCTGCGAGAAGTGCGGCGTCGAGGTCACCCAGAAGAAGGTGCGCCGGGAGAGAATGGGCCACATCGAGCTGGCCGCTCCCGTGTCCCACATCTGGTATTTCCGCGCGATCCCCTCCCGCATGGGCCTGCTTCTGGACATCTCCCCCCGCATTCTGGAAAAGGTCCTGTATTTCGCCGCCTATATCGTGGTGGATCCCGGGACCTCTCCCCTGGCCAAGTATCAGGTCCTGACCGAGAAGGAGCTGCGCGAGAACCGCGACAAGTTCGGCTCCGAGAACTTCCGCGTCGGCATGGGCGCCCAGGCGATCCGGGAGCTGCTGGCCGAGCTGGACATCGACGAGCTGTCCGAGCAGCTGAAGAAGGAGCTCGACTCCTCCAGCGGCCAGAAGAAGATGCGGATCATCAAGCGGCTGGAGGTCGTCGAGGCCTTCCGCAAGTCCGGCAACCGCCCCGAGTGGATGATCCTGGACGTGGTGCCGGTCATCCCGCCGGACATCCGCCCCATGGTCCAGCTGGACGGCGGCCGCTTCGCCACCTCCGACCTGAACGACCTGTACCGCCGGGTCATCAACCGCAACTCCCGTCTCGACCGCCTTATCAAGCTCCACGCCCCGGACATCATCATCCGGAACGAGAAGCGCATGCTGCAGGAGGCCGTGGACGCCCTCATCGACAACGGCCGCCGCGGAAAGCCCGTCACCGGTCCCAACTCCCGCCCGCTGAAGTCCCTCTCCGAGATGCTCCGCGGCAAGCAGGGGCGCTTCCGTCAGAACCTGCTGGGCAAGCGCGTGGACTACTCCGGCCGTTCCGTCATCGTGGTGGGCCCGAGCCTGAAGATCTATCAGTGCGGCCTGCCCAAGGAAATGGCTCTGGAGCTCTTCAAGCCCTTCGTCATGAAGCGGCTGGTGGAGACCGGCAAGTCCGCCAACATCAAGGAGGCCAAGAAGAAGGTCGAGAAGGTGAATCCCGACGTGTGGGACGCCCTCGAGAACGTCATCAAGGCCCATCCCGTGCTTCTGAACCGCGCCCCGACCCTGCACCGCCTGTCCATCCAGGCCTTCGAGCCCGTGCTGGTGGAAGGCAAGGCCATCAAGCTGCATCCGCTGGTCTGCAAGGCCTTCAACGCGGACTTCGACGGCGACCAGATGCCGGTGCACGTCCCGCTGTCCGCCGAGGCTCAGGCGGAATCCCGGTTCCTGATGCTCTCCGCCAACAACCTGCTGAAGCCCGTGGACGGCCGCGCCATCGCCGTTCCGTCCCAGGACATGGTGCTCGGCTCCTACTACCTGACCATCAACAAGTCCGGCGAGCCCGGCGACACCGGGGATCCCGATCATCCGCGCTTCTTCCGCGACTACGACGAGGCCGAAATGGCCTATGAGAACGGCATCATCGGCATCCACACGCCCATCGAGGTGCGCGTCAAGAAGATCATCGACGGCGAGGAGAGAGTCGGACGCATCCGCGCCACCTTCGGCCGCCTGATCTTCAACCGGCACATCCCCCAGGATCTGGGCTACGTGGACCGCTCCGTCCCCGGAAACGAATTCAAGCTGGAAATCGACGCGGACACCTTCATCTCCGCCAAGAACCCCCTGGGCGGCGTGGGCTCCAAGCAGCTGGGCGACATCATCGACCGCTGCATCCGGAACCACGGCTTCCCCACCGCCGCCGTGGTGCTGGACGAGATCAAGTCCATGGGCTACAAGTACTCCACCCGCGCGTCCATCTCCATCTCCGTGGCCGACATCACCGTCCCCCAGGAGAAGTACGACATCATCGCCAAGGCAGAGAAGAACGTGGACGTCATCCACGGAAAGTTCATGCGCGGCATGCTGACCGAGGAGGAGCGCTACAACGCCGTGGTCAAGATGTGGAACGAGACCACCGACAGCGTCACCAAGGCCCTGACCGCCAACTTCAACGACTACAACCCCATCAAGATGATGTCCGACTCCGGCGCCCGCGGTTCCATGACCCAGATGCGCCAGCTGGCGGGCATGCGCGGCCTGATGTTCGCAACCAACGGCCGTACCATCGAGATCCCGATCAAGTCCAACTTCCGCGAGGGCCTGTCCATTCTGGAATACTTCATGGCCGCCAAGGGCGCGCGCAAGTCCCTGTCCGACACCGCTCTGAAGACCGCCGACTCCGGCTACCTGACCAGACGTCTGGTGGACGTGGCCCAGGACGTGATCATCCGCGAGAACGACTGCGGCTCCCGCGAGGGCATCTGGGTCTCCGCCATCACCGTGGACAACACGGAGGTGGAGCCTCTGAAGGACCGTCTCGTGGGACGCTACGTCATCGGCGACATCGTCCATCCCGAGACCGGCGAGATCCTCGTCCGCGACAACGAGGCCGTCACCGAGGACCAGGCCAGGGCCATCGTGAAGGCCGGCATCGAACGGGTCCAAATCCGCTCCGTCCTCCAGTGCCACTCCCACTACGGCGTCTGCGCCCACTGCTACGGCTACGACCTGGCCAACAACAAGCCCGTCAACGTGGGCGAGTCCGTGGGCATCATCGCGGCCCAGTCCATCGGCGAGCCCGGCACGCAGCTGACCATGCGTACCTTCCACACCGGCGGCGTCGCGGCGGCCAACATCACCCAGGGTCTTCCGCGAGTCGAGGAGCTCTTCGAGGCCCGCAAGCCCAAGAAGACGGCGTTCGTGGCGGAAAAGGCCGGCACCTGCGCCATCGAGATGGTGAAGAAGACCCACACCATCACCATCACTCCCGACGACGGGTCCGCCGAGCTGGTCTACCAGATCCCCTTCGGCACGGGCATCGTGGTGGAGGACGGTCAGCACGTCCAGGCCGGCGTGTCCCTCACCGAGGGCGACAAGAACCCCGCCGACATCCTCCGCATCAACGGCATCGTGGACGTCTACGACTATATCCTCCTCGAGGTCCAGAAGGTGTACCGGAGCCAGGGTATCGACATCAACGACAAGCACATCGAGGTCATCGCGCGCCAGATGACAAGGAAGGTCAAGGTCGTGGAGGAGGGCGACACCTCTCTGCTGTCCGGCTCCACCGTCAACCTCTCCGAGTTCCTGGCCGAGAACGACATCATCCGCATCCGGAAGGAAGCCGGCGAGCTCGACCTGATGGAGGCCACCAGCGAGCCCCTGCTCCTGGGCATCACCAAGGCGTCCCTGCAGACCGAATCCTTCCTGTCCGCCGCCTCCTTCCAGGAGACCACCAAGGTCCTCACCGAGGCCGCCATCAAGGGCAAGGTGGACCGCCTGCTGGCCCTGAAGGAGAACGTGCTGATCGGCCGCCTGATCCCCGCCGGAACCGGCATGGACTGCTACCGGAACATCGAGGTGGACCGCACCGCGCCCGTCCATCTGCCGATTTTGGACGAGGAGATCACCGAAACCGACCGCGACAGCGCCAAGAGCTCCGTCCTCGACACCGACGACGACTACGCCGACGATTACGACGATGAGTTCGACGGCGCCGAAGCCCGGGCAGACGCGGACGACGAGTTCGGCGATTCCGATTCCTCCGACGAAGCCGACGCCTCCGACGACTGGGACGCCTCCTCCGGGGAATTCCCGGACGACGGGGAGTTTGCCCGGGACGACGAACCGGACTTTTCCGACAATGATGAATCCGGCGCCTCCGACGACGAATAATCCGAACTGAAACCACGCAAAAACCGCTGTACCGCACCCCGCGGTCCGGCGGCTTTTTTGTCCGGACAGTCCTCCGATCCACGCCGCCTCCCGCGGTTTGTAATTCGTCTAATATTCCCCGCGGAATTTGAATGATTCTTGTGCAATCGGGAGAATATTCCTTCGCGGCCTCCCTTTTCGCTTGACAGGAAAGCGGCGGAGTGTTATAATATGGTATCCGCGCATTGACGGACATCTTTGTCTGCGCTCACGGCGCGGCTCCATCAGGCATACAACGGGAGCTTCCCCGTAGTATATAAACATTTATTACTGAAGAAAAGGAGGATTATCATGCCTACGTTCAATCAGCTCGTCAAGCAGGGCAGACAGGACAAGACCTACAAGTCCAAGGCTCCGGTTCTGCAGCAGGGCTTCAACACTCTGAAGAACCGTCCCACCGACCAGAGCTCTCCCCAGAAGCGCGGCGTCTGCACGAAGGTCACCACCATGGGACCGAAGAAGCCGAACTCCGCTCTCCGGAAGATCGCCAGAGTCAGACTGACCAACGGTATGGAGGCTACCACCTACATTCCCGGCATCGGTCACAACCTGCAGGAGCACTCCGTGGTTCTGATCCGCGGCGGCCGTGTACGCGACCTCCCCGGCGTCCGTTACCACATCATCCGCGGCACGCTTGACGCTCAGGGCGTCGCGAACCGCATGCAGGCCCGTTCCAAGTACGGCGCCAAGAGGCCGAAGAAGAAATAATCCGGCCCCCTAACTCGAATCCTTCGCTCATCCCGTCTTCCGTACCAGTAATGAATGTTTATGGACGACACGGGCGAAAGTCACACTTTCGAGTACCTATGATCTCATATTTTTGATGAAGGAGGGAAGCACAGTGTCCAGAAGAGGTCAGATCGCAAAAAGAGACGTCCTGCCGGATCCGCTTTACAATTCCAAGCTCGTTACCAAGCTCGTGAACAATATTATGCTGGACGGCAAAAAGGGCGTTGCGCAGAAGATCGTTTACGACGCATTCGCAGAAGTCGAAGCCAAGACCAACTCGAACCCGCTGGAAGTCTTCCAGGAAGCTCTGGAAAACGTCATGCCCGTTCTCGAGGTCAAGGCCCGCCGCGTTGGCGGTTCCAACTATCAGGTTCCTATGGAAGTCCGCCCCGAGCGGCGTCAGACCCTGGGTCTCCGCTGGCTGGTAGCCTATTCCAGAACCCGCGGCGAGCGCACCATGTCCCAGAGACTCGCAGCCGAAATCATGGATGCGAAGAACTCCGCCGGCGGCGCGTTCAAGAGAAAAGAAGAAATGCACAGAATGGCCGACGCCAACAAGGCTTTCGCCCATTTCAGATACTGATCGCACACATACCCCGGGATTCAGCCCGAGACAAAGGAGTAAAGCGAATCTATGCCAAGGGAATATCCGCTTGAGCGTACGCGCAATATCGGCATCATGGCCCACATCGACGCCGGTAAGACGACTACCACGGAGCGCATCCTGTTCTATACCGGAAAGACCCATAAGATCGGCGAGACCCACGAGGGCACCGCGGTCATGGACTTCATGGAGCAGGAGCAGGAGAGAGGAATCACCATCACCTCAGCAGCTACCACGTGCTTCTGGAAGAATACGCGAATCAATATTATCGATACCCCCGGACACGTTGACTTTACCGCTGAAGTGGAGCGTTCCCTCCGCGTGCTGGACGGCTCCGTAACCGTCTTCTGCGCCAAGGGCGGCGTCGAACCGCAGTCCGAGACCGTGTGGCGTCAGGCCGACAAGTACGGCGTGCCGCGCATGGCGTATGTCAACAAAATGGATATCATGGGCGCCAACTTCTACCGTGTCGTCGACATGATGAAGGAACGCCTCAAGACCAACCCCGTGCCGATTCAGCTCCCCATCGGCGCTGAAGAGAAGTTCAAGGGAATCATCGACCTCATGACCATGGAAGCCGACGTCTACTACGACGACCTCGGCAAGGACATGAGAGTGGAGCCGATCCCCGCGGACATGACGGAAAAGGCGCAGCAGTACCGCGACGCCATGATCGAGGCCATCGCCGAAACCGACGAGGCTCTCTTCGAGAAGTACTGCGAAGGCGAGGAGCTGACCGTCGACGAGCTGAAGGCCGCCCTGAGACAGGCTACCATCGACAACCGGATCGTTCCGGTGGTCTGCGGTACCTCCTACAAGAACAAGGGCGTTCAGAAGCTGCTTGACGCCATCGTGGACTATATGCCCGCCCCCGTCGATATCCCGTCCATCAAGGGTGTCAACCCCCAGACCGAGGAAGAGGAATACCGCCACGCATCCGACGACGAGCCCTTCTCCGCCCTGGCCTTCAAGATCATGACCGACCCCTACGTGGGCAAGCTCTGCTTCTTCCGGGTCTACTCCGGCAAGATCCAGACCGGTCAGACCGCCTATAACCCCACCAAGAAAGCAAGAGAACGGTTCGGCCGCATTCTTCAGATGCACGCCAACGACCGGAAGGATATCGACACCTGCTACGCGGGCGATATCGCCGCCGTCGTTTCCGTGAAGAACACGACCACGGGCGACACCTTCTGCGACGAGGCCCACCCCATCGTTCTCGAAAACATGGAGTTCCCCGAACCCGTTATCCGCGTTGCCATCGAGCCCAAGACCAAGGCCGGCGAGGAAAAGATGGGCATCGCCCTCTCGAAGCTGGCTGAGGAGGATCCCACGTTCCGCACCTACACGGACGAGGATACGGGCCAGACCATCATCGCGGGCATGGGCGAGCTTCACCTGGAAATCATCGTGGACAGACTGCTCCGCGAGTTCAAGGTTGAGGCCAACGTGGGCAAGCCCCAGGTCGCATACAAGGAAACCATCCGCCGCGCCGCGGATTCCGATACGAAGTTCGCCAGACAGACGGGCGGCAAGGGTCAGTACGGTCACGTCAAGATCCACATCGAGCCCAACGAGCCCGGCGCCGGCTTCGTCTTCGAGAACAACATCGTCGGCGGCGTGATTCCCAAGGAATATATCCCCGCGGTCGAAGCGGGCATCAAGAGCGCGATGCAGTCCGGCGTCCTGGCCGGCTACAACGTGGTCGACGTCAAGGTGTCCCTGTACGACGGCTCCTATCACGAGGTGGACTCCTCCGAAATGGCGTTCAAGATCGCCGCATCCATGGCCTTCAAGGACGCTATGAAGAAAGCCGATCCCGTCCTGACCGAGCCCATCATGAAGGTGGTGGTCATCACCCCCGAGGAGTACATGGGCGACGTCATCGGCGACATCAACCAGAGACGCGGCCAGATGAGCTCCATGGACACCGTCTCCGGCGCGTACCAGATCACCGCGTTCGTTCCCCTCTCCGAAATGTTCGGCTATTCCACCGCTCTCCGCTCCCGCACTCAGGGACGCGGCAACTACGTGATGGAGCCCGACCACTTCGCCGAGGTTCCGAAGTCCATCCGCGAGAAGATGACCGACGGCAAGTGAGTCTCTTCCCACGGATCCGAACGACAGTAAACCAATTCAACTGAAAATTTTAATCAGGAGGATTTATCCAAATGGCAAAGCAGAAGTTTGAGCGTACCAAGCCCCATGTGAACATTGGTACCATCGGCCACGTTGACCACGGCAAGACCACCCTGACCGCTGCGATCACCAAGACCCTTGCTCTCCGTGACGGCAAGAACGAGTTCATGGCTTATGACCAGATCGACAATGCTCCCGAAGAGAAGGCCCGCGGTATCACAATCAACACCAGACACGTTGAGTACGAGACCGAGAAAAGACACTATGCCCACGTGGACTGCCCCGGCCACGCCGACTACGTTAAGAACATGATCACCGGCGCTGCTCAGATGGACGGCGCGATCCTGGTCGTGGCTGCCTCCGACGGCCCGATGCAGCAGACCCGTGAGCACATCCTGCTCGCCCGTCAGGTCGGCGTTCCCGCCATCGTTGTCTATATGAACAAGACCGACCTCGTGGACGACGAAGAGCTCCTCGAGCTGGTTGAGATGGAAATCCGTGAGCTGCTCTCCGAGTATGACTTCCCGGGCGACGAAATTCCGATCATCCGCGGTTCTGCCCGTGAGGCCCTGGAGTCCACCTCCACCGACCTGAACGACCCCGTCTACGCCTCCATCCTCGAGCTGATGGATGCTGTTGACAGCTATATCCCCACTCCCGACCGTAAGGCCGACCAGCCCTTCCTGATGCCCGTCGAGGACGTGTTCTCCATCACCGGCCGCGGCACCGTGGCGACTGGCAGAGTGGAGCGCGGCACCGTGAAGATGGCTGACACCGTTGAGATCGTCGGTCTCTCCGATGAGAAGAAGACCACCGTTATCACCGGTATCGAAATGTTCCGCAAGCTCCTGGATTCCGCCGAGGCCGGCGACAACGTCGGTCTGCTGCTCCGCGGTATCGACAAGAAGGGTGTTGAAAGAGGCCAGGTTATCTGCAAGCCCGGTTCCATTCATCCCCACACCAAGTTCACCGGCCAGGTGTACGTTCTGACCGAAAAGGAAGGCGGCCGTCAGAAGCCCTTCTTCTCCGGCTACAGACCGCAGTTCTATTTCAGAACCACCGACGTTACCGGCACCATCAAGCTCCCCGAGGGCGTTGAGATGTGCCGTCCCGGCGACAACGTCGACATGGGCGTCGAGCTGATCACCCCCATCGCCATTGAGAAGGGTCTTCGCTTCGCTATCCGTGAAGGCGGCCGTACCGTTGGTTCCGGCGTCGTTATCGACATCGCCGAGTAATTCATCGCAATGACACTTTGAGAGGAACGGACGACTGCTTCGTTCCTCTCGTTCTTCGTCCGCATAATTCCTTATTTTTCGGGAACAGGTGAAATTCCTTACCGGTGGTGACGGCCGCAGCCGAAGTCCACGAACCCTCCGTGTCAGCGAAGGGCCGAACGGGTGAAAATCCCGTACCGACGGTTACAGTCCGGATGAGAGAAAAAGAGCTCCCGGAATTTCTGCGTCCTTTTGCCGGCGCGGGATCCGGGATTTTCTTTTCTCCCTTGAATTACATTTCATTTTCAACGGGAGGACAGTATGTCCGGAACAAAGTATAAATCGGGCAATAAAATCCGCACGATTGCCGCCGTGGGCGTATTTGCCGCCTTCGCTTACATTCTGACTTTCTTTTTCCGCTTCAAACTCGCTTTTCTGACCTTTGATCTGAAGGACGCCGTCATGACGGTCAGCGCCATGCTGTTCGGACCTTTGTACGGTCTGGCAATGGCGATCCTCGTTCCCCTTCTGGAGATGGTGATCAGCTCGACGGGGCTCTACGGCTTCGTCATGAACGCAATCGCCAGCGTGACGTTCGTCTGCATCGGCAGCTTCATCTACACACGCAACCGTACCATGACCGGGGCGATTGTCGGGATGTTTGCCTCCGTCCTTACGATGAGCGGCGTCATGACGGTCGCCAATCTCCTCATCACGCCCGCCTACATCGAGCTGATGGCGCCGTCCATGATCCCCGACGGAATGACGGCCCGCTCGTTCGTGGCGGCCCTTCTGCCGACGATGATCCTGCCTTTCAATCTGACGAAAGGCTTCTTCAACGCGTCCCTCGTCTTTCTCATTTACAAGCCGATCTCGCAGGCGGTGCGCAGAGCCGGATTCGACTATGTGATGACCATGAGCGGCGGGGAAAAAGAAAAGAAGAAATACAACCCCAAAACCGGCTTGATCGTGACCGTTTCCGCCATCGCTGTCGCCGCCGTCACTCTTCTGATTTTCTTCGTTGTCCTGCACGGTTCCTTCAAGTCCGTCGGTTGATACAGTCCCGCGCCGTAAAAACCGGACATTTTTCATGATTTGCCTATTGAAACCCGTCGGACCGTATGGTATAATACAATCCGGCAATTGAATACATCGCTTATCAAGAGTGGCTGAGAGACTGGCTCTGAGACGCCCGGCAACCTGTCGAAGGATAAGGTGCCAATTCCAGACAGATGAGTTATGGTTTTTTCCCCTCGTTCTGTCATGGAACGAGGGTTTTTTACAGTTCTCCCCACCCGGACGGGCGATCCGTTTTCCATATAGAAAGGACTTTTTCATGAAACGACTCTTCACCTCCGAATCCGTCACCGAGGGACATCCCGACAAAATCTGCGACCAGATCTCCGACCGCATTCTGGACGAAATGCTCCGGCAGGACCCCATGAGCCGCGTGGCCTGCGAGACCTGCTGCACCACGGGCCTGGTCATGGTCATGGGCGAGATCACCACCGAAGCCTACGTGGACATTCAGGACGTAGTCAGAAGGACCGTGCTGGACATCGGCTACAACCGCGCCAAGTTCGGTTTCGACGGATCCACCTGCGCCGTCATCAACTCCATCCACGAGCAGTCCCCGGACATCGCCATGGGCGTGGACCGTTCCGTTGAGGCCAAGGCCGGGGAGACCACCGACGAATTCGACACCGGCGCCGGCGACCAGGGCCTGATGTTCGGCTTTGCCTGCCGGGAGACCCCGGAGCTCATGCCCCTGCCCATCTCCCTGGCCCACAAAATGGCGAAGCGGCTCACCGACGTCCGCAAGAACGGGACCCTGCCCTATCTCCGCCCCGACGGAAAGACCCAGGTCACCGTGGAATACGACGGGACCCGCCCCGTCCGCGTGGACACGGTGGTGGTGTCCTCCCAGCACGACCCGGACGCCGAGCTGAACCAGATCCGCCGCGACATCATCGAGAACGTGATCCGGCCCACCGTCCCCGCGGACATGCTGGACGACGGCACCAAGATCTATGTGAACCCCACCGGACGCTTCGTCATCGGCGGACCTATGGGCGACAGCGGCCTCACGGGCCGGAAGATCATCGTGGACACCTACGGCGGATATTCCCGTCACGGAGGCGGCGCGTTCTCCGGCAAGGACCCCACCAAGGTGGACCGGTCCGCCAGCTACGCCGCCCGCTACGTGGCCAAGAACATCGTGGCCTCCGGCATCGCGGAACGGGCCGAGGTGCAGATCGCCTATGCCATCGGCGTGGCGCGCCCGGTCTCCCTGCTGGTGGACACCTTCGGCACCGGCCTGATCGACGACGCCAGCCTCGCCCAGTACGTGCTGGACACCGTGGATCTCCGTCCCGCCGCCATCATCCGCCGCTTCGACCTGCGCCGTCCCATCTACGGGGATCTGGCCGCCTACGGGCACATGGGCCGGGAGGATCTCGGCGCGCCGTGGGAGAAGACCGACCTCAGCGGCAGCATCCGCGGGATGTTCAACATCTGATGGTAAGGATACTTCAGATTCGCTAAAATTGAGGTTGCGCCGCCGCCTGAAATGCGGTATACTGGACGCAGAAACGATCCGAACGTAAACGGGAGGACGACATGAAACGCAACGCCGAATTTCTGCGGCGCAGGCTCTGGCCGGGGGTGCTGATGCTGATGATGATCCTGACAATAACCGCGGGATGCGAGGACCGGCCCACCCCGGCGGATCCCGCATCCCCGGAGACCGTTTCCGCGCCCGCTCCGGAGCTGCCCGGAGAGCTGGTGCGGGTGCTGTACGAAACGAGCAGCGGTTCCATGGAGCCCCGGTCGGAGTTCCTCGCCGAGGTGACCCCGGAGGAGCTGGCGCGGGCGGAGTACTGGCCGGAGAACGACTTCTCGAAGCCGTATATAACTGAAAAAGGCCCGGAACCCATCCGGCCGGAGCAGTGGGCCGACATCGAGCGCAGTCTGACGGAGATCTATCCCGTGCTGGAGGAGGCTCCCGAGGGCTATAACGACAGCGCGCCCATCCTGGATGAAAACGGAGAGGAGATCTTCGAGCTGGACGGCGGGGACTACTGGCATCTGTTCCTCACCTGGAGGACCGGGGACGGGCAGGAGCGCACCGTCCAGTATTTCAACCCGTCGGACCGGCGGATCACCACCTTCGACGCCCTGATGCGGGAGCTGGTCGACCCCACGGGACGGAAGATCGTCTGGTACGAGGCTCCCGTGCTGAACGGCATCTTCCTCCACAGCGAGGAAGGGGATTATTCCTTCCAGTTCACCTACTTCGCCTCGGAGGACGACTACTACTTCATCTCCCGCTATCCGGACGGGGGAGGAAAGGCCGACGTGACCCGCCATGTGCCGCTGTCCGCGTGGACGGAGCCCGGGCAGTGGTTCGCCTCCCTGGACCTGGAGCGCTTCCCCTCCGGCTGGAGCTTCCACGACCCCCTGACCGTGACCCTCTATTACGACGACGACACGCAGACCACCGTTCAGCCCGACGAAGACACCGCCGCGCGGCTGTACGACTACTTCATCGGCCTGACGGAGCAGTTCCGGTAGGCGAAAAAACAAAACGGACGTCCGGCTTCTCATGCCGCATGTCCGTTTTTTGTGTGCTCTCATACTAATCTCATTCTAAAAGGGAAAACGCGGCTTCTTGAAAGGAAGCCCTAGGCATAAATGCCTGGCAAGAACTTTATAAATACACTGGTGCAGCATT
>Ga0256405_10004002_pt1 | contig 28790 bp, 20 predicted proteins | sample RumenRJG_02DNA_FD_189096 | JGI IMG/M metagenome (GOLD analysis project Ga0256405, IMG submission 189096) | Bovine rumen microbial communities from Lethbridge, Alberta, Canada - RJG_02 | ecosystem: Host-associated > Mammals > Digestive system > Stomach > Rumen | place: Canada: Alberta... | reverse complement strand
AGGGACAGACTATGTCAATTATGTGTAGCCGAAACCTTGCCACACCAATTTAGTCATCCAACCTTATCAGAGTTATTGTACGCGAGCTCATCGCAAGGCGATTCGCCTTCTACATCTTGCGATCAAACCCATATAGATAGCTTTATAGATAGAAAACAGTATAAGGATGAAAACAGGGACTGTCCGCTCGGAACAGCCCCTGTTCTTTCTGTCTGAGAATTCTGCAAGCCGCCGTCAGTCTCCCCGCTCGGCCTTCAGCTCCTCAAACTTGGCCATCATCTTGTCCTTCATCTTGTTGAAGACCTTGATCTGTCCGTTCCACTTGGATGCGAAGTTCGTGCCGCCCGAGTAGATCACGTTATAGGTCGTGGAGGCAAGGCCCCAGTCGTTGATGTACGCCGGATCGAAGCAGCGGGATTCCAGGATGAGGTTGAGCATCGCGGCGCTTTCCTCGTCGCGGACGTACTTGTAGGTCATGCACACATCGTAATAGGCAGGCGTGAGGGTATACATGGACTTCGCCGCCATTGCCTCGATGATCGCGCCGGCCATTTCCATCCTGTTCTGGCTCACGGGAACGACAATCGTCTTGCCGGCGGTGTTGTGAACGAAGTTGTAGTATCCGCTCTGGGTCTCGTCGAACTTGGGCCACGGGATGACGCCGAAGTCGGTCTCGCTCTCGCGCATACGGGTGATGCACTGCATGACCTCGCCGTAGAACAGGGCGCGGCCCTCCTCGAAGATGTGGCGGAGATTGTCGGTGCTGTAGCCCGTGCGGTCGCAGATGAACACGTGGTCCAGGTCCCCCAGGATCATGCCGGCCTTTTCCACAACGGAGGTAATGCGGTTCAGATCGGTGATCAGCGTCGGTATGCCTTCTGCATCCTTCGGGGAGACCTTCTCGCCGGAGGCGTAGAGCAGCCCGTAGCAGGTGTTGGCGGTGGTGCAGAGGCCGAAGATGTCCGTGGGGCCTTCCATCTTGCCGTTGCCGTCCACGTCGCGGGAGGCGGTCTTGAGCGTGTCGTAGAGCTTGTCATAGTTCCAGCGGTCTTCGCGGACGACCTCGTAGATGTCCTCCTGGCCGAGATCGACCATCATCTGCTTGTTGAACATCAGAATCCACGTGGCGTCGTTGTCGATCACGGTGATGTCTCCGGTGCCGCAGTATACGTCGCCCAGCATCATCATGTCCTCAGCCGCCCGGTGATCCCACCAAGGCTTGGACAGATCGACGTACGGCACGTCGGCCATGCGGTGGGTGAAGCCGTCCGCGGCAAGGGTCTGGGCGCGCAGGAATCCGGTGAAGCATGCGTCGTACGCACCTCCCCCGCCCTTGACGTCTTTTTTCAGCATGTCGTGGGCGGTGGAGGTGGACTTCTCTTCGATCATTTTGAAGTTGTATGTCCCGGTAAGGAAATCGTTCCGCTCGTATACGGCGTCGTTGATGACCTCGCCGTTCAGCTCCTCCGCGGTAACGTCGTAGGTGATCCAGTCGGAGCCGCAGTCGTCGCTCGCTCCGTTTGTCAGGAAGGTGAAGTCCTCGCCGCCGAAATCCAGCTCGGGGATGTCCGGCAGGAGCTCCGCGGTCTCCTCGGCGGGATCCTCCACAACAACCTCGTCCGTCGAGGAGGGCGTGGAGGCCGTGGGCGTCGTCTCGTCGTCGGTATTGGTCTTGCTCTCGGAGCAGGAGGCCATGGCTCCGGCCGTCATCAGCGCGGCCAGAAGCAGGCAGAAAATGCGTTTTTTCATCTCGCGTCTCCCAGATTCCCGGACCGTTCTTGACCCGGGGGAATGATAGTGTTATTATACAACGGCGGAATAAAAAAGTCAAGATTATTCGTCGACATCACAAAAAATCCGATTGCGTCACAGAATCAACCTCCCTCATCCGCCGCTTGACAACCGGACCCGCTCCGGCTATAATGGAAGTGACCGCATAAACATGCGGCAGATTCTTGCCGTTCATCCGGAGGGTATGCCTATGTTCACACAGGAAGATCTGAAAAAACAGCTGGAAGCGCTGGGAGTTCCCCGGGATGCTCCCGTGGTGGTCCACACCTCGCTCCGGGCGGTGGGAGACGTTGAGGGGCGCGGAGACGGTCTGCTGGACGCCCTGATTTCCTGGGTCACCCGGGACAAATCGCCCGACGGAGGACTTCTCTGCGTTCCGACCCACACCTGGGACCGGCTGGGCGGCCCGGATCCCGTCACCATGGACATGAATTCCGACCGGACCTGCGTGGGGACCCTGCCCACCCTGGCCCTGAGGCGGGAGGACGCCGTCCGTTCCCTGCATCCCACCCATTCCATGGCGGTGTTCGGCGATCCGGAGAAGGTGTCCGCGTGGGTGGCCGGGGAGGTCATGACGGAAACCTCCACCTCGCCGGACGGATGCTGGGGACGGCTGCGCACCTCGGGAGGGAAGGTCCTGCTCATCGGCGTGGGCCACAACCGGGACACTTATCTGCATTCCGTTGAGGAGTGGCTCGGCGTGCCCAACCGGCTGTCGGAGAACTTCGTCCCGGCGCGGATCCGGCTGAAATCCGGCGACGTGATCGAGCGCCCCATCCGGTGCCACCACACCGTGGGCATCTCCGAGGTATCGGCCAAATACCCCAAATACGAGCCCGCCTTCCGCGCCCACGGCTGCATCCGGGACGGACTCGTGGGAGACGCGCCCACTCAGTTTTGCGACTGTCTGAAAATGGCGGAGGTCATGGCGATGATCCGGGAAAGGACCGGCGGAGCGGAGCTTCTGGCGGACGCCTCTCCCCTGGATCCGGCGAGTTACCTGTGAACGCGCCCCCATCCTCCCCGGCTCCGCGCACTCCGTTTTTTTGCCTCTCTTTGCCGTGAAAATGCGATAATTTTCATTGACATTGCATAAATCTTGTGGTATACTATGACCATCCCATTATTAACCTTAGGTTAATAATTAGTTACTCATCTAATCCTGACGAAAGGGAACGGACATGAAGAAAATTCTCAGCCTTATCCTCGCCCTCCTGATGACCGCCGGATCAGCTGCCGTGTTCGCCGGCTGCTCCGAAAGCACGGACAACAGCGACGCCGGAGAAACCACCGGGACCCAGAACGCCAATCAGACCGATGTACAGGTCCCCGCGGAAGAGGAGACCGAATTCATCGATCCCTTCGCCGACACGGACTTCGGAGGCCGCGACTTCCGCGTCTATACGTCCGTGGACAACACCGACGCCACCAACGGCAACGCCTTCATCCAGGGCACCGGCGAGCTGAACGGCGAAGCGGTCAACGACGCCGTCTTCGAGCGCAACTCCAAGGTCTGCGATCTGCTCAACATCTCCCTGTCCTTCATCGAGGCCAACCTGACGTACAGCAACCACGAGGCCACCATCAAGAAGCAGATCATGGCGGGCTCCGACGACTGGGACGTCATGGCCAACGACATCATGGCCTTCGGAAGCCTGGCCCGCGACGGGTATCTCCACAACATCTATTCCAACGAGATCCTCGACCTGAGCAAGAGCTACTGGTACGCCGACGCCATGCGGGACTGCCAGTTCATCGAGGGCGGCATGTACATCCTCATCGGCGACTACTTCACCGACGCGCTCCAGTCCGCCCATGCCCTGTACTCCAACAAGAACCTCATCAACGACTACTACAACGATCCGAACTACCTGCAGAACATGACCTTCGAGGGCAAGTGGACCTTCGACTCCATGATCGACGTGATCAACACGGTCATGCAGGACACCGACGGCGACGGCACCATGAAGGAAGGCGACCGCTTCGGCTTCACCTGCATCGGCATGTGGGGCTCCATGATCCCCTTCCTGATCGGCACCGACATCCAGTTCATCGAGCGCACCGAAAACGGCCCGCAGTACTGCTTCAACAACGAGCGCTCCGTGAAGATCCTCGAGAAGCTGAACGAGCTGTTCTACGCGGACGGCTCCCTGACCACCCTGGCGGATTATTCCGACGCCGGTCTGCGCATCGTGTTCGGCGCGGGCCAGAGCCTGATCATCGGCTACAACCGTCTTGGCGACCTGGCCAAGATGCGCGACATCGAGTTCACCATCGGCATCCTGCCCTATCCGAAGCTGGACGAGGATCAGCAGGACTACGTATCCTCCCTGCACGACACCAGCGAGGTCGGCGCCATCCCCATGACCCTGCCGCCGGAGAGCATGGAATTCTGCACCACCTGCCTGGAGGTCTTCTGCCGCGAGACCGGCAAGACGGTCATCCCGAAGTACTACGAGGAAGGCCTGAAGGTCAAGTACTCCAACGGCCAGGACGACGCCAGACTGATCGACCTGATCCACGACTCCATCTCCAGCCCGTTCCCGGTTGCCTTCAACGGCACGCTCAGCGGCTTCCTGCTCGGCACCTGCTTCTCCACGCCTCTCGGCAGCCACAGTACCGATTTCGCCTCCGCCTACAAGAAGAGCGAGAAGGTCGGCACCAAGGCCCTGGAGAAGGTATACAACGCCTTCCAGCAGAACCTGGACAACGGCAACTGATCCCCGGAACATCCGGACAGCGCCATCACACATCCGCGGAGGGACCGTCTTCGGGCGGCTCCTCCGCTTCCTTATTGATACGGAAAGCGAGGCAGACCGTGAACGAGCAAACCGCCGCGCCCGAAATCGTCCGGGCCGGGAGAGACTGGGTCGTGGCGTCCAAGCCCTGGGGCGTTCTGTCCGAGGACGGTCCCGATACCCCGGGGATGCCCGCCCTTCTGAGCATCCTGCTGAAGGAGCGCGGGATCCCCTTCGAGGAGGTCCGCACCGTCCACCGGCTGGACCGCACCACCGAGGGGCTGATGGTCTACGCACTGACAAAAAAAGGAGCCTCCGCCCTGTCCCGTTCTGTGACGGAGGGAAAGCTCACAAAAATCTATACGGCCTATCTGACGCCCGCGCCGACGCTCCCGGAGTCCGGAGAGCTGCGGGACAGGCTGTTCTTCGACCGCCGCCTGGACAAATCCTTCGTGGTCCCGCCGGATTCGGACCGCCGCGGCGCAAAGGATGCCGTCCTCCGGTACCGGATCGCGGACCGCTTCCTCTGGCGTGGTCTGACGGTGGCCGAGACGAGGGTAGAGCTGCTGACCGGGCGGTCCCACCAGATCCGGGTCCAGTTCGCCTCCCGGCAGTCGCCTCTTCTGGGGGACGGAAAATACGGCAGCCGCGTCAACCGGAAGGGCCCTTCCCTGTTCTCCTCGGAGCTGTCCTTTCCCTGGGAGGGCCGGACGGAAGCTTTTATCCTTGCTCCGACGCGGCCGGAGGACTGACGCCGCACGGAAAGCCGCCGCCGTTGCCTTGGAACTTGCTCCCACGCGGAAGGGAGGAGTGACGGTCACTTGCCTCTCCGCGCCCTCCAACGCTCCTTCTGGGCGCGCCATTTTTTCAGAGCGGACCGCCGCAGGACCTTCAGACGCAGGAGGGTGCGCCGGTCCCGCGGGAACAGCCAGCGGAGGAGCGCGATGGCGATGAAGAGGGTGAGGAGCTTTTCCGGCGTGAAAGGAAACCAGAGGAACGCCATGTACGCCGAGGCCACCGCCACCATCCAGTTCACGCGCAGAGCCGTGCCGATGCCCAGCAGGACATAGGCCCAGCCGTTGGTGATCATCCAGCCCAGCCCGAAGCACAGAAGAAAGCGGGGATTCAGAACGAACTCCGCCGCGATTCTGAGCTTCGATTTCACGTCCGCCATGACGTCTTCTTCCTTTCTTTCCTGTTTTTCGGTCCGTCTCAGGGACCCGCGCCGGATATTGTAGCACGGAAAGACCGTTCCTGTCAAGAAGAATCGCATGAAGCTTTATTAACGCTCTTTTAATATTTCGGCGTCGCATCACCCCACTTGACTTTTTCCCCGGACTGTGGTAAAGTATACCCAATCACCCACACGAAGCGGGCACGAACGCGCTCACGAAGAGCGTGTCTTGTGTCCTTTTCTTTTTTTCGGGTGAAATACCGCATCCGAGGTTTCCCATGTCCAAAAAAACGACCTACAAATCCTCCGATTCCGGCCTCCGCGCCGCCGTTGCCGAACGCCGGGAGGAGCTGCGCCGTCTGGTCTACTCCGCCCTGTTCCTGGCCCTGGCCTTCCTTCTTCCCTTCGTCACCGCCAACAACCGGGCCCTCAGCACTCTGATCTCCCCCATGCACATTCCGGCCTTCCTCTGCGGTCTGGTCTGCGGTCCGGGCTGGGGTGCCGCCGTGGGCTTCTGCGCGCCTCTGATCCGCACCGTCGCCCTGGGGATGCCTCCCGTTCCCATGGCGGTCTGCATGGCCTTTGAGCTGGCGGTCTACGGGTTCCTGTCCGGCCTGATGCGCCGCGTCCTGCCGAAAAAGCTCCCGTGGCTCTACGTCTCCATCGTGATCGCCATGATCGCCGGACGGCTGGTGTACTGCCTCGTGGCCATGAAGATCCTGGAGATCGAGCAGGCCTTCCTCGCCTACTTCGCCTCCCAGTTCGTCAGCACCTGGCTGGGCATCCTCATCCATCTGGCTCTGGTTCCGCCCATCGTGCTGGCCATTGAACGGTACCGCCGCAAAGCGTGATCCCGCCGGACCGCGACAAAAGGCTCCCGTGTGAACAGGAGCCTTTTTTGTTATGGTTCAACCCGGAGGATCCATCCTTCGGGTTCAATCCTCATACTCTTTTCAACCTAAAAAGGCAATCTGACAAAGATGTGCAAAAAACAAAGTCAGAAAAAGTGCACTGCACGTTACCCCGTGCTGCACGAAGAGAAGAATGCTGCACCAGTGTATTTATAAAGTTCTTGCCAGGCATTTATGCCTAGGGCTTCCTTTCAAGAAGCCGCGTTTTCCCTTTTAGAATGAGATTAGTATCAGACCGGGAGACGTCCTTCCGGATCGATCCTCACCCGAGCTTCACGCGGATAACGTTCCAGCTGTGCCGTCCCAGGGTGGCCTTGACCGCGCCGTTCTCCAGAGCCGCGGAGCCGTTCGCCTCGGGGACCACGTTCATGGGATTCTCGGCGGTGTTGGTTGCCTTGAGATCGTCGTTCGACATGGTGATGTGCTCGATCACGGAGTCCGGAGCGAAGGCGGACAGATCGCAGGTGAAGTCCATGTCCTCCTCCAGGGAGCGGTTCACGGCGAAAATGTCGATCTCCTTCGTATCCTCGTGGTACACCGCGCAGGATTCCAGATAGGGGACGTTCTTCGCGTTCTTCGCGTCGTAGACCGGGCTGTCGGCGCGTCCTTCCAGAACCGTGCCGCGTCCCCAGGCGGAGCAGTGCATGAAGGGATAGAAGATGGTCTGAGCCCAGGCGCGTCCTCCCTCCTCGGTGTTCTCCGTCATAATGGGAGCGATGACGTTGACCAGCTGCGCAAGGCAGGCCATCTTCACCCGGTCGCAGTGCTTCAGCAGGGTCATGAGCAGGGTGCCTACCACCAGCGCGTCCTCGAAGTTGTAGACGTCCTCCAGCTGATGCGGCGCCACGGACCACTTCTCAAACGGCACGCCGTGGCTGTGGAACCAGACGTTCCATTCGTCGAAGGACAGGTACATGGTCTTCTGGCTCCGCTTCACGTGCTTCACGTAGTCCGCGATGGAGCAGACGGTCTTGATGAAGCGGTCCATGTCCATGGAGGAGGCTAGGAAGGACGGGGTGTCGTTGGCGGGATTGCCGTAGTAGGAGTGCAGGGAGATGTAGTCCACGTGGTCGTAGGTGTGCTTCAGCACTTCGGCCTCCCAGTCGCCGCACATGCCGGAGCCGGAGGAACCGCATACCACCAGCTCGATGGAGGGATCGGTCCACTTCATGAGCTTGGCGGCTTCGCAGGCGATGCGTCCGTATTCCGTGGCGGTCTTGGCGCCCATCTGCCAGGGGCCGTCCATCTCGTTGCCCAGGCACCAGACCTTGATGCCGAAGGGCTCCTCGAAGCCGTTCGCGCGGCGCATGTCGGAATAATAGGTGCCGCCCTTGAAGTTGCAGTATTCCACCAGATTGCGGGCGTCGTCGGGACCTCTCGTGCCCAGGTTGACCGCCATCATGACGGAGGTGTCAGCCTTCTTGCACCAGGACTGGAACTCGTCGATGCCCACCTCGTTGGTTTCGGTGACGCCCCAGGCCAGCTCGGGTCTGCGGGGTCTCTTGTCCTTCGGGCCGGTGCCGTCCTCCCAGCGGTAGCCGGAGACGAAATTGCCGCCCGGATAGCGCACGATCGGCACGCCCAGCTTCTTCACGAGATCGATGACGTCCCCGCGGAAGCCTTCTTCGTCCGCCGTCGGATGGCCGGGCTCGTAGATGCCGTGGTAGACCGCGCGGCCCAGATGCTCGATGAAAGAACCGAAGATCCGCGGATCCACTTCGCCGACGGTGAACGCCGGATGCAGGATGAGGGAAGAGCTCAGAGACATGGATGATTCTCCTTTATTCGGATGAATTGTTGTAATGAGTGCTGCTGTATATGAATTATAGCCATTCACTTTATTACTCGCACATTCAAATCGTTCCTTATTCTTTTCTCCTTTATCGAGGAGCCGCGCATACATGCGCAAAAAGAACCAAAAGAGGAACTCCTTTGACGTCCTGGGTATTCCGCACTCTTCGGAGTGCGGGTCAGGGCTTTGCCCCGACACCTGGGGAGCTGCGCATCCCCGGCGAACTTTTTGCAAAAAGCTCGATCAAAGACTACTGTAGGACAAAGTGCGGCTAATTCCGAGCATTGTTATAACATAACACTGGTAAATCCTTAAATATCCGCCACCTGCAGGTATTCCGCGCCGTGGTCGGCAATATACCGCTTCCGGCCGGGCAGGTCGTCCCCCAGCATGAGATCGAACATGCGGGCGGTGGCCCCGGCCTCGGAGGGCGTCACCCGGATCAGGCGGCGCGTGGCGGGGTTCATGGTGGTTTTGGCCATCATGTCCGCGCTGTTCTCGCCCAGACCCTTGGACCGCTGGAGGGTGTACTTCTTCTTCTCGGCGTCCAGGCGGGCGGTGATCTTCGCCTTTTCCGGCTCGTTGTAGGCGTATTCCGATTCGCGCCCGGAGACCTTGATCTCGTACAGGGGCGATTCGGCGATGTACACCCGTCCCTCTTTCAGCAGGGTGGGCAGGAGCCGGTAGAACAGGGTCAAAAGCAGGGTGCGGATCTGGAAGCCGTCCTCGTCCGCGTCGGTACAGATGATGATCTTGGACCAGCGCAGGTTCGCCAGATCGAAGGCGGCCATATCCGTCTTGCGCCGGGTCTGCAGCTCCACGCCGCATCCGATGACCCGGAGCAGGTCCAGGATGATGTCGCTCTTGAAGATCCGGTCGTAGGAGGCTTTCATGCAGTTCAGGGTCTTGCCGCGGACCGGGATGATGGCCTGAAACTCCGCGTTCCGGGCCAGCTTGCAGGAGGTCATGGCGGAGTCGCCCTCCACGATATAGACCTCCCTCTGCTCCGGGTCCTTGGAACGGCAGGCCACGAACTTCTCCACCCGATGGGCGGCGTCCATGCCGGAGGACAGCTTCTTCTTCAGATCCAGCCGGGTGTTCTCCGCCTGCTCCCGGGACCGCTTGTTCACCAGCACCTGATTGCAGAACCGGTCGGCGTCCGCGGGATTCTCGGCGAAGAAGTACTCCAGCTGATTCTTCAGAAACTCGTTCATGGCATCGGCGATGAACGTGTTGGTGATGGCCTTTTTGGTCTGGTTGGCGTAGGAGGGTCGGGTGGAAAAGCTGCTGGTCACCAGGATCAGGCAGTCCTCGATGTCCGGGAAGGTGATCTTCGACTCGTTCTTGTTGTACTTTCCCGTGGCCTTGAGCCTCTTGTCCACCGCGGAGACGAAGGACAGGCGGACGGCCTTGTCGGGGGATCCGCCGTGCTCCAGCCAGGAGGAATTGTGGTAGTGCTCGATCAGGCGGACGGACTTCGACACGCACCAGGCCACGTCGGCCACCAGCTTGTAGTCGTTCATGTCCGCCCGGTCGCGGCCCTTGGTCTCCAGATGGAAGAAGGCGATCTTCGTCTCAGCGGTGTCCCCGGCGATCTCGGCCACGTAGTCCGTGATGCCGTTCTCGTAGAAGAATTCCTCCGTGTCGAAGGTCCCGCCGCTCTTCTCCCAGCGGAAGACGAACCGGATCCCCGCGTTCACCACGGCCTGCCGCTTCAGCATGTCCTCGTAGTATTCCCGGGGGATGTCGATCTCGGTGAAGACCTCCAGATCGGGCCGCCATCTCTGGACGGTGCCGGTGCGGCGGTTCTTCTTCGTCAGAGGCTCCACCTTCAGCTCCGTGACCGGCTCTCCCTTCCGGAAGGAAATGGAGGACACATTGGTCCCGTCGTAGGAGGACACCTCGTAGAATTCCGAGGCGTACTGGGTGGCGCAGGCTCCCAGGCCGTTGAGGCCCAGGGAGTACTCATAGGCCGAGCCGCCGGAGTTGTTGTCGTACTTGCCGCCGGCGTAGAGCTCGCAGTAGACCAGCTCCCAGTTCCAGCGGCCCTCTCCCTCGTTCCAGCCCAGGGGCACGCCCCGCCCGAAGTCCTCGATCTCCACGGACCGGTCGGCGTAGGCGGTGATGTTGATGACGTTTCCGTAGCCCTCCCGCGCCTCGTCCACGGAGTTGGAGAGGATCTCGAAAACGGAATGCTCCGCGCCCTCCAGACCGTCCGATCCGAAGATGACGGCGGGACGCTTCCGGACCCGGTCGGGACCCTTCAGGGAGGTGATGGATTGGTTGTTGTAGGCTTCCTTGTTTTCTTTCTTTTTCATGGAGCTCGGGGTTTACCGGATTGCCAGGGGCAGGATGGGCGTTCCGTTGGCGTTGGTGATCTCGGCCACCAGCAGGGTGGTCTTGGTCAGCATGGCCTGCACCAGCTGCGGGCAGTTCTTCTTGAACTCCTCCGCCATGTCGATGGTCTTCCAGTCCACCTCGCCGCGGGTGCCGGGATTGAACACCAGCATGACGGAGAAGGAGACGGACAGGGTGAAGGGGCCCTCGGGCTCGAAGGACAGAGTGCGGTTGTAGGTGATCTTCACCCCGGCGTTCCCCACCAGCTGCGCCACGATGGTGTCCCGGGCGTTCAGACGGAGCTGTCCGGCCTGGGGACGGCTGACCTCGTAGCTGACGTTCTCCAGCATGATGTGGCGCTCCGCCAGGAAGTAGCGGTTGAATTCAAAGCCGTCGGGGGTGTGATAGCGGGGCTTCTCCGGCGCGGGCACGGCGGCGGGCGTCTCGGGAACGGGAGCCTCGGAGGCGGTGACGACGGGTTCCGTTTCGGCGGACTTTTCGTCCTCGGGGACCTTCTCCGGAGCGGGAGCGGTCATTTCCTTGTCTTTTTCCTTATCGTTGTTCTTGTCGGCGTTTCTTTTGAAGAGAGGCATGTTGTGATTCCTTTTCGTCTTTATATTGTTGCGGACCGCAGGCTCCGATCCCGGGGCGGCCGGTCCGGTTTTCCGCACGGGGATTATTTCATGATCCGCAGGATGCTCCAGCCGTTTTCCTCCCGCCAGCAGGCGATGAGTCCGGAGGAGACCTGGGAGATCGCGTCGTAGGTGAAGGGGAGGACGATGTTTCCCTCGGTGTCGATGAGGCCCCAGCGTCCGTCCTCGGTCTTTAAGGGCGCGAGGCCGCCGATGAAGGGACCGCCGCCGCCGAAGATGGGCTGCGCGATCCATTCGCCGGTGACGGCCTGGACGCCGTACTTCCCGTCCCGGGACAGGAGGAGACGTCCCTCGGAGTAGCCCTCCAGCTTGTAGCCCACGGGCAGCTCGTATACGGTGCCGTCCTCCCGGATCAGGGCGTCGTATTCGTCCACCACCTTGATCTGGGAGCCGGTGTAGCCCGTCCGGAGGAAGTACCGCCAGAAGTCGATGATCTGCATCCGGACCCGCACCAGGCCGTGGTCGAAGTAGAAGGAGCCGATGGATTCCTTGCCGAAGGAATAGGGAGGCTGGCAGGAGGCGAACACGCGGCGCTTCTGCTCGTTCAGGTACATCCATCCGGTGGGGAAGATGGGCTCTCCGTCCTCGCCGATGAAGCACAGCACCGAGCGGTCGATGCCGCTGTTGCTGACGAACCAGCCGTCCTCGTAATGGGTCTGGTTCGTCTCCTTTTCGTAGTAGGGGAAGAGCGGGATGCCGCCCAGCTCCATGTTCCGGTAGTACGGAGTGGGCAGTGGCTCCGCCGCCGTGACAGCCGCGACGCCGCCGATGAAGGGCAGGGCCGTCCGATACTGATACGGGGTCAGATAACCGTCCTCCGGTTCGGGCTCGGGCTCGGCTTCCTCCGGATTTTCGGGATTCTCCGCGTCTTCCGGATTCTCCGCGTTTTCAGTGTCCTCCGGAGGCTCCGGATTATCCGGGTTCTCAGCCTCGTCCGCCGCGGGCTCTTCCTCCGGTTCCGGCTCGGGCATATACTCCAGCGGGATCCGGTAGCCGTAAAGCCCCGTCTCCTCGTCCCGGTCCAGATACACCCGGTCCGTATCCGTGCGTCCGTAGTCGGCGGGATAGTCGAAGTTCAGACCGCGCCCGTCCAGCTCCGGGTCGTAGTCGCTGAGGACGAAGTTCTTTCCGTCCGCGGACAGGTGGAAGTACACGAAGGTGCCGTTGGACCGCGCCCGCATGAAGAGGGGTCTGTCCTCCCGGTCCCTCGCGAAGGCGGGCTCGTACCGGCCGGTGGTGAAGGAGCACAGCAGGACGCCGTCCGCCGACACGATCACCGTCTTGTCCCCGTTCTCGATGAGCAGATAGCCCATATAGGGCTCCACGGCGGGACGCTGCTCGATATAGGTGTAGGGACGGGTCACGAACTCGCTGTCCTCGTTGGTGGGATCCACGGCCTCCAGCCGGTAGGAGGTGGCGTGGCGCCAGGTGTCGCTGTAGGTCTCGGGCAGCTGGAAATCAAAGGTCAGCTTGCCGAGGATGTGCCGCCCCGGCATGTAGACCGTTTCCTGGGAGGCGAAGCTCCGCCCGGCCTTTATCAGCTCTGCCGCCGTGGCCACCCGGACCCTTTCGTCGGGCAGCTCGGAGGCGTCGAACACCAGCCGCAGATTGGTGGGAGGCGTCTTCCCGGCGTCGTTCCCCGCGTCGGAGGAGCCGGCCGCCGCGGTCTGCGCGTCGCCCGCACCGCCGGTCTGCCCGTCGTCCGCCGGAAGCGACCCGGTGCCGCCGGAGGACGCCGCGGGATCCGACGCGGGATCGGTCAGGAGCACGTCCGGCACGGAGGCGAAGGGATCCTCGTAGGCGGAGGCCAGATGCTCCCCCTCCCGGAGCAGATCCAATTGGTCCTTGTAACGGTTGAGGAAGGAAAAATCATAATACCCGAGGTAATAGAGCACCACAAGAAAAGCCGCGCCGAATACCAGCGTGAACAGCAGAAGGGACCGGACCGGTCTTGTAAGCTTGCTCCAGAAATATCTCATGGCAGATTGTTCCGTTATTTGTGGTATTTGCCTCCCGCGCCGATCTCGCCCGCCCGGTAGATCTGCTCGAGGAGCATGACCCGGAAGAGCTCGTGGGGGAAGGTCATGGGGGATACGGACAGCCGGAGGGCCGCCTTTTGCTTGACGCGCTCCGACAGGCCGCAGGACGAGCCGATCACAAGGCACAGCTCGCCGGCTCCGGTCTGGGCAATCCGGCTGATTTTCTCCGAAAACTCCTCGGAGGACATGGTCCGCCCCTCCACGCACATGGCCCAGAGGACGGCGCGCGGCGGGACGGCCCCCAGGATGCGGTCCGCTTCCCGGTCAAGGGCGGCGCGGATGTCTCCCGGGGATGGGGAGGCCGGAAGAGGCTCGGGCTTCAGCTCGTCCACGGTGAGGGAATAAAACCGCGCGATGCGCCTGGCGTACTCTCCCGCCGCTTCCCGGAAGGACGCCTCCGTCAGCTTCCCCATGGCGATGATTCGTATTTTCAGCATGGCCTGACCTCAGCTGAAGAACGACAGCTCGATGTAGCTCAAAAGCAGCGTCACGACAATGGGCATGAGGATGTACATCAGACTGCGGGCCCTTGTGCGGTTGGCGGGCAGCTTTCTGAGAAAGTCCGCCTTCTTCTCGGGGGACCATCGGTCCGGCAGATCCTCCTCCGTGTATTCCGTGCGTCCCAGGGTGAAGCCGTTCAGGATATAGAAGGCGACGAACAGCGCCACCACCGCGATCCCGTACAGAGCGGTCCCGGCGTAATAGATCCAGGGCATGGAGAAGGCGTCCGCCAGATGGATGATGAACCGGAGAAGCGCGTAGGTCAGGACGAATCCGGCGAACAGAAGCCCCACTTTGCGGAGGGTATCCTTCGGGTTGAGCTTCATTCCGTCGTCCCTCTCAGAGGATCCGGCAGGCGCCGTTCTTCCGCACGCTCAGGATGTGGCAGGCGCCCGCTCCGAACACGGCGTCCATCTTCTCCCGGTACGCCGCGGTCAGCTCGGAGGGCACGAAGGCCTGAATGGTGCCCGCGAAGCCGCCGCCGTGGACCCGGCAGACGCCGCCCGTGCCGCGGAGGAAGTCCTCGGTCAGGCAGAGCGCCAGGGACAGCCCCTGCTCCTCCACGTTGATGGTCGTATAGACGTTCTGCAGGAACTTGAAGCTGGAATTTCCGGAGGCGGTGACGCCGGCCTTGAAGCCCTCGATGTCCCCGGCCTTCAGCGCCTCCACCTGTGCCGCCACCCGCTCGTTCTCAGCGAAGAAGTGGTAGGCTCTCAGAATGGCGCGGTCGCCCAGATAGGTCCGCAGGTACTTTCCGTGGCAGGCCAGCAGCTCGTCCAGGGCTTCCTTGGAGGACTCTCTCAGGACGGAGACGCCCAGCTCCTTCGCCACGGCCTTCATCTCGGCGGGCACGGAGGCGTAGTCGGCGTTCAGGTTGGCGTGGTTTCCGCCGGTGTTGACGATGCAGAGGCGGTATCCGGCGGCGGTCAGGTCGAAGTCCAGCTTCTCGATGACGGGGGAGGAGGGATCCTTGAAATCGATGGTGATGAAGCCGCCCACCGCGCAGGCCGTCTGGTCCATGAGGCCGCAGGGCTTGCCGAAGTAGACGTTCTCCGCGAACTGGGACATCTTGGCGATCTCCACGTTGGAGACGGCCCCGCCGTTGTACAGGTGGTTCAGGATGTTGCCCACCATGACCTCGAAGGCCGCGGAGGAGGAAATGCCGGATCCCTTCAGCACGTTGGAGGTGGTGTAGGCGTCAAATCCGCCGATCTTGTATCCGGCGTTCAGGAAGGCCTTCTCCATGCCCGCGATGATGGCGGCGGAGGTGAAGAAATCCGCCTCGTCCGGAGCGGCGATCTTTGAGGGATCCACCACGTCCTCCGGGAAGCCCTCGGACTGGATGCGGATCACTCCGTCGTCCGTGGGCTTGGCGACGGCCAGAATGTCCAGGTTCACGGAGGCCGCGATGACCCGCCCGTGGTTGTGGTCGGTGTGGTTGCCGGAGATCTCGGAGCGTCCGCCCACGGAGTAGAGGGACAGCTCACCGTCGCCGTATTTGGCGAGGAAGGCGTCGGCGGCCCTGGCATACCGCTCTCTCTGGGCCGGCACGGCCTCGGGGGAGACGGAGAGTCCGTCGGTGAGCGCGGAATCGATCCCGCCCTCCAGAATGGTTTTTTTCAGTTCAGCTGCCGTCATGGGGATTCCCCTTTCAGAGATCACAATGAATTCCGGCCGAAGCCGGTGATATGGTCAAGGAACAGTATACCACAAATCCGCCGCATTACAAGAGACGGATTGTAAATATTGACTCCGCGCCGTTCACAGAACCTCTCCGGAGGACGGAAGCACAGCCTCGCCTCCCCGGGGAACCGCAGTCACCGCCCGTCCGCGCCTCCCGACCGCCGCCGTGACGATCCACAGAACCGCCGCCAGCACAAACAGCGCCGCTCCGCCGATCAGCAGGATCAGACCGGTGCGGGACAGGTGCGCCATGACCGGCAGGTACACGATGTCGAAGGTGGACTCCAGCGCAACGCCAGCCGCTCCCAGAAGGGACGCCTTGTACGGAGCCGCCAGCGCCGGGGAGAAATACAGCGCCAGACCCGTCAGGGCCCATACCGCGCCGCTCACGGTCAGGGCCGGGAACAGCTTCATCCAGCATCCCACAAGCAGCAGGGTCGCAAAGGCCAGAACGAAGGACAACGCAAGGATCAGAGTGCCCATCGAGAGCAGCTCCCGGGCGGGCTTCAGCGCCTCCAGCCGGGACGTGAGGGCGCGTTCGTTGACATAGGACGCCAGCACCGCCATGGTGAAGGCCACGGGATCGCTGACGAACACCAGGGAGCCCTCCTCCGCCCCGGACACCGCCGCCTCCGCCGCGCTCCGCAGATCGATCTGGGGAACGGGTCCGGCGTCCAGAAGCCAGCCGCGGAACTCCAAGAACCAGTCCCCGAGGATGGCGTCGAAGCCCAGCTCGCGGCACAGGCCGTTGAACTGCTCGCCGGTGACGGAGAAGCCGTGGGGCGCGAAGGACTCGTTCAGCTGCTCCGGAATGGTGGTAAAGCCGCCGAAGCCGTCCGGAAAGCGGATGGACGCGAAATCCAGATTCTCCGCCGTCTCTTTTACGAAGGCCGGAGAAAGGGAATCCCGGACGGAGTACAGGACCGCGGACACAAGGGACGCGGCGAAGAGGCCGGCGGCGGACAGCACGGCCAGCAGGACGCACAGGACGCGGAGGAAGATTTTCATATTCAGCCTCGGAAAAAGTCGATTCTTCTGATTTTATCATTATACCAAATCCGCGGGCATAATACAAGGGATCCGCCGCAAAATCCCCTCCGGGCGCCTTTGACAGAACAAACAGGACCCCGGAATGAGGTCCTGCTTTTCATGGGATCTGAAAACAACCGTCCGGTCAGCCCAGCACGATCTTGTAGCCGAACTGCTCCAGGATCTCGTTGATGGCCGGCTCCACCACCGGGAACAGGGCGTAGAAGGCCGCCGCGCCGACCACCGCGATCAGAACGACGCTGATCAGCACCATCAGCCACACGCCGCGGGCAAAGCTCTTCTTGGCGTTCTTCCGGCATCCGCCGCAGGCCCAGACGATGAGCAGGATCAGGTTCACCAGCGGAATGCCCAAGAGGAGGAAGATCCCCACCCAGCCCCAGGCGCGGATCGGCTCCTCCGGGGTGCCCTTCAGATCGTCCGCTGACCGCGGATAGGCGGAGGACGCCGCTCCGGGAACATAGGCCGCGGCCGGCGCGGACTGGACCCCGACCGGCTGACTCACCGGACGAGCGGTTGTCGGAGCATACGCCGCCTGCGGGGGAACATAGGATCCTCCCGGACGGGTCCCCGCGGCGGGAGCGTCCTGATTCGCCGGACGGGGCATCTGCGGATTCTGTACGGGCGCCTGCTGAGCCTGGAACGCCCCCTGGACAGGCTGTGCGGACGCGGAGGTCTGCGGATTCTGTACGGGCGGGATCGGATTTGCGGGTCCCTGGACCGGAACGGAATAGGAGGTCGGGTTCCGGGCGGGCTCCTGCGGGATCGGATCCGGAGCAGGACGGGGCGGCTCCTGAACCGGCTCGTTCTGATCGGGCTTCTGCTGAACGGGCTCCTCGGACTCTTCTTTCAGAGGCTCTTCGGGGATGTTCTCCGGCTTGGGCTTGTCTTCCTTCTTCACCGTCGGGAAGGGCGTGCCGCATTCCGTGCAGAACTTGCTTTCCTCCGGCATGGCCGCGCCGCAGTTTTCACAGTATTTTACGCTCATGGTTCGTCTCCTTGCCTCGGATTTGATGCAGTCGGACTGTCTCCTGACTGTATTGTACCATAAATCCCGCCTTTTGTCACCCCTATTTTTAGGGAATGCGCGGAAAGTTCGGGAAATCCCGCGCTCCGGACGCCCTTTTCCGTCTCAGTCCTCAAAAAACCTCTCTTGACGGCCCGGAGGAAATCGATTATAATGGATGCGGAACCCGGCAGTAAACGCTCTTCCAAGGAGGGTACATATGGAAACCTGCAAGGTATCGGTCCGCGTCGGGACCATGACCATTCCCACCTATCCCGAATCGGATTACGAAACGCTCCCCATGTTCGCCGAAACCCGGAACCATCAGGGCACCTCGGGCAATCCCTTCCCCAACGCCGTCACCTCCTCCCCCTGCGCGGAGACGCCCGTGGACGTGGTCTACGACGCCGTCATGCTGGAGAACCGCTGGCTGGAGGTCACCGTCCTCCCCGGGCTGGGCGGCCGCATTTTCTCCGCCCGGGACAAGCGGAACGGATACGACATCTTCTACCGCCAGCACGTGATCAAGCCCGCCCTCATCGGGGATCTGGGCTCCTGGATCTCCGGCGGCGTGGAGTTCAACTGGCCCTTCCACCATCGGCCTGCCACCTATATGCCCGCGGACTGGTCCGTGGAGGAGGGGGAGGACGGCTCCGCCACCGTCTGGCTCTCCGATTCCGATCCCTTCTACCGGATGCGCGGCACCGTCGGCGTCCGTTTGTATCCGGACCGGATGTACCTGGAAACCGCCGTCCGCGTCACCAACCGCACCGAGCTGCGCCATCCCTTCCTGTGGTGGGAAAACGCCGCCGTCTCCGTTAACGGACAGTACCGGCTCTTCTTCCCCCATGACGTGGACCACGTGGTCCATCACTACCGCTCCTGCTCCGCCTCGTGGCCGGTCGCCAAGGGAAACTACGGCGGCTGCGACTTCGGGGACGGAACCGACATCTCCCGCATCGCCAACGCCCCTCACGCCACCTCCTATTTCGCCGCCCCCTCCCGCTTTGATTTCTTCGGAGGGTACGACGAAGGGCTCGACGCCGGGGTCATGCACGTGGCGGACCACCACATCGCCCCCGGCAAGAAGATGTTCACCTGGGGCCAGGACCAGAACGCCCGGGACTGGGAGAAGAAGCTCACGGACACGGACGGCCCCTACTGCGAGCTCATGGCCGGCACCTACACCGACAACCAGCCGGATTTCACGTGGCTGGAGCCCTATGAGACCAAGTCCTTCAGCCAGTACTGGATCCCGCTGATGAAAACCGGCATTCCGGATTACGCGAACCTGTCCTGCGCGGTGCGCGTGAACGGGGACGGGCTGACGCTTCAGACCACCCGCCCGGCCGGCGCTCTCCGCGTGACCGTCACGTCCGGCGGGGAATGCCTGCTCGACACCTCCGCGGGCTGCGATGAACCCGCCGTTCTGAGCTTCTACCTGCTCCGGCCGGTGCGGGACGGAGAGGCCTGGACCGTCCGCGTCCTGGACGGAGAGGAGGAAATCTGCCTCTACACCAATGAAGCCTTCCCGAAGCAGGAGCCCCGCCTGATCCACGGCTATCCCCTGCCCGCGGACGTGAAGAGCCCCTTCGAGGCCTTCAATCTGGGCGAGCATCTGATCCAGTACCGGGATCCCCGCTCCGACGCCGAGGTCTATTTCCGCCGGGCGCTGGAGCTGGATCCCTCCATGGTTCCCGCCGCCCTGTCCCTGGCCGAATGCCATATCGGCCGAGGCCTGTACACGGAGGCGGAGGCTGAGCTGACAAAGGCCCTCGCCCGCCTGAACGCCATGAATCAGAATCCGGAGTCCGGACGGGCGTACTACCTGCTTGGCCTTGCTCTGGAACGGCAGGGACGCTTCGCCGAGGCGTACGACCGGTACCGCAAGGCCGCCTGGAGCCGGGACACCGCCCCCGAAGCCCTGACCCGCGCCGCCGTTCTGGCCTGCCGCCGGGGAGACTTCGCCGACGCGGAACGGCTGGCCGGGGAAGCGGTACGGCGCGGCGCGGACGCTCAGGCGAAATCCGTCCTGATCCTGGCCTCCTCCCGCCTCGGAAAGTCCCTTCCCTTCGCGCCCCACGCAGGTGACGCGCCGGACAGCGATCTGGGCTGGGCTTACGTCTCGGCGGGCGCGATGGACGAGGACGCCTTCTTCGCCTCCGCCGCCCGGGTGGACGAGACTGTTCTGGATGTGGCCGCGGACCTTCGGGAGGCCGGATTCGACGGGGAAGCCGCCCGCCTGCTGGGATCCGCCGTCCGCCGGAATCCGGACTGCTCCGCCATGGTGTACTATCTGGCCGGAAGGGTACCCTCCCGCCTGTCCGTGGGACGCCGGTTCCCCAGCCGCCCCGCCGAGGCCGAAGCGCTGGAGCAGGCTCTCCGGACCGATCCGGACGATCTTTACGCGCGGTATCTGCTGGGCGTGCTCCGGTACGGTCAGCGGCGGTACGGCGAAGCGGAGGCTCTGTGGACCGACGACGCGCACCGGGCCCCCCTGAGAGGACGCGCCCTCTGCCTCTGGAGAAAGGGTGAGAGAGGAGCCGCCGTGGACCTTCTGAAGCAGGCCCTCTCCGCCGCGCCTTTCTGCCCGGAGGAGGACCGCCCCGAGGAGAACGCCGTCGTGTGGGAATGCGCCTATCTGATGAACGCGGAGGGCGCGGATCCCGGCGAAACGGCCTCCCTGATCCTGGCCCACACGGACCAAAGCGACCTGCGGGATGACACCGCCATGGAGCTGTGCAAGGCCTGGAGCCGCGGCGGGGAACCGGAATCGGCCCTGAACCTGCTCCGCACCCACCATTTCCGCCCCGGAGAAGGAAGCGAGGCCGCCATCGCCATGCGGTACATCGACGCTCAGTGCGCCCTGGGCGACAAGCTGAGAAAGGCCGGAGACCTGACCGCCGCCCGTGACGCCTATGCCGCCGCCAAATCCATCCCGGACTGGCTGGACGGCTCCATCGGGGGCGAGGGTCCCTTCCTCCGTGCCATGCTGGGCGAGGCGGAGTGCAGGAAGGAGCTGTCCCCGGACGATCCCGAAGAGCTCCGTGCCGCGGACGAGGTGATCTCCCACGTGGCGGACGCCTCCCCCGACGCCCTGCTCCGCGCCCGTTTGTATCTCCGCGTCGGCCGGACCGGGGACGCGAGGACTCTCCTCGAGAAGAAGAAGGCCGAATGGACCGCGGAACGGGATAAGGTGGACAGCGGCTACTACGCCTCCCAGCCCGCCTATCTCTCCTATCTGGAGCCCTCCGCCGCCGAACGGAACCGCCGGTTCGCCCCCCTCATCGCCAGGGCGGACGAGCTGCTGAAAACCCTTGACTGAAGTGCGGACACACCATGATACAGCAACCGGACTCCCCGCTCCGACCGCGCGTCGGCAAACGGGGAGTCCGGTTTTTCATGCGTTCGTTATCCGAGGAATTCCGGCGGCTCCGCTCCTCCGCAGACGGCGTTCAGCTGGCGGACCAGATAGCGGTATCTCTGCTTCTCCGCCTCCGTGGCGTGGTTCAGCGTCACAAACGCGCCGGGATCCGCCCCGTCCTCCGCGTCAGAGCGGGTGATCTTGTAGGTGACGGTTTCCGCGGCCCCGAAGTCGAAGGCCTCGTCCTTCCATGATCCTCCGCAAACGCCCTCCGCGGCCTTCTCGTAGACCGGGGAGCTGTCCGCGGCGCGCCATACGGTCACGGGCTCCGGGAAATCCCATTCCAGATTCAGCGACCGGTCCGCACGGAGAGTCTCCGGCACCGGCTTCTTCTCCGGGCGGGAATGGCGGTGACGCGGTAGGTCTTCCCGGCCTCCGTGGGGAATTCGATCCGGTTCAGCCCGTCCGCCGTGTGAGGGAACGGGATGTCCGCCGCCGCGATGCCGGGATACCGGATCCTGCAGGCCTCCCCTGCCAGGGAGTGAACGGTCAGGGTCACGGCGCCTCCGTTCTTCCATTCACAGTCCACGGTGAAGCCGCCCCGCGCCGCCAGCCCGGAGAAGGAGCCCTCGTCCCACGCGTCGGGCAGGCAGGCCAGAGGGGCGATCTCCCCTTCGTGGCTCTGCAGGAGCATTTCCGCCGCGCCCGAGGTCCCGCCGAAGTTCCCGTCAATCTGGAACGGCGGATGGAAGTCCCAGAGATTGGGCAGGGTCCGCTTGCCGATCAGGTTTCCGTAGAGCCGGTACGCCCGGTTTCCGTCGCCGGTCCTGGCCCATGCGTTGAGCCGGTGCGCCAGAGCCCATCCGGTGGATTCGTCGGAGCGGAAATCCAGGGTCCTCTTCGCCGCGTCCAGCCAGGCCGGGGTCCTTCTGCCGATCTGCGTGCCCGGATAGAGTCCCACCAGCTGGGAGATGTGGCGGTGCCGGTATTCGCCCACCTCGCCGTAGAACCGCTCCTCCCGGTATTCCCGGATCTGGCCGCTCCATCCCACCTGCACGGGATCGTAACGGCCGATCTGACGCCGGACCTCCCCGATGACGGGCAAATCCTCCTCCGGGAGGGTATCCTCCCCCAGAAGCTCGACGCAGTGCAGCAGATCCAGCCCGTTCTCCCTGATCATCTGCTGGTCGAAGGCGCAGCCCACCGTGTGGTAGTACTGCACCGGATTCGTCCAGTTGTTGCAGATGATCTGCTCGGGAGACGCGGAGAACACGGAAAGGAACAGCCCGTCATACTCCCGCACCACCCGGAGCAGATGCTTCGCCATGGACAGAAGCGCCGGATAGGTCACCTCCCGCAGGACCCGACGGGATCCCGTGAAGGCGTACGCCTCCCAGAACAGCTTGGAGGTCAGCCCGCCGGTGCCGGGTCCGGAGTGTCCCCCCGGTCCGCTGATCCCGTAGGCGTAGCTGCCCGTGCCGATGGTCCAGCCGCAGCCGCCGGGCTCGTCGGTGTACTTCTCCGGAACCGTGGCCTTCACGTACTGCCGCGCGTATTCCTCCGCCGCGGGCCGGAACGCCAGATTGAAGTCCCGGTAGGCGTCGAAGGTCTCCCCCAGATTGGTGGGAAAGGCCGGCCAGTAGTTCATCTGCACGTTGATGTTGTGCCAGTAGCCGCTGCCCCAGGGGGATCGGTCGTGGCAGTTCCACACCCCCTGCAGATTGGCGGGCAGGCACCCCGGACGGGACGACGAAATCAGAAGATACCGTCCGAACTGGAAGTACAAAACCTCCAGATACCGGCTCCGCTCTCCCCGTCCGTAGGCCTCGAGCAGGGCGTCGGTGGTCTTCTCCGGGACTTCGGTCTCCCCAAGCTCCACCTCCACCCGTCCGAAGAGCGCCGTATAGTCCGCCGTGTGCCGCTCCTTCAGCTCCTCGTAGGAGAAGCCGGACGCCGCGTCCATATATCCCGTCACCCGGTCATGAGGATCGAAATCCCGCAGCTTCTTTTTGTTGTCCTGCTCCAGAAACACCTCCGGCCTCAGCTCGTAGTTGGTGCCGCAGCAGAAGACGAACCATGTGTCCGAGGCGCCGGTGATCCGGAGTCCGCCGTCCTCCGCCGTCACCTGCCCGTCGGAGAACACCCGGAGCTGGCCCTCGAAGCGGACGTTGTAGGCGCACATGACCCCCGCCATGGTGATCCGGTCCCCGTCCGCCGTCACGGTCCCGCGCTTCTCCCGTCCCTCCTCTTCCGTCAGGAAAGGAATCTCCAGGGCCGCGGAAAAGGACACCGGCGCGGAGGTGCGGATCCGTCCGATCAGCGCGCGGTCCGGATAGGAGGCGAACACCTCCCTCTCCGCGTGCACGCCGCCGCAGTCGTACCGGACGTACGCCGCCGCATGGTTGAGATCCAGTCCCCGCTCGTATCCCTCCGCCTTCTCAAAGGTATGGGGAAAGCGGAACCGGATGTCGGCAAAGCTGTTGAGCCCGCCCAGCGAACCGGGATTCTCCAGGGAGTTCTCCGTGATCTGGATCCGCTCCTCCTCCACTCCTCCGAACACGTTCCCGCCCATATGGGAATTGCCGATGGGCATGGAGTATTTCTCCCAGCCCTCCTCGGTATCCGGCGCGGGCCTGTCGTACCGCAGCTTCAGTTCCATGAATCGTCCTCCTTATCCTGCGCACTCTCGCACGGCGCACTCCCGCGGAGCTTTCTCCGGGGCGCGCTTACTGCTTCGATTATACCACCCCGGACGCCTGCCGGTCAAGAGCTTCGCTCCATCTCTTTGTACTCATTGTCCGGATTTCTCCATCTTTTTACTTGCTTTTTTGGAGGTTTTCCTGTATACTGAAGCCGCAACGACCCTTTCGGGAAAGAAAAGAGGCGGCTGACATGATCGGACCGGGAAACCCTGCGGACAATCGGACAGTGCGGAGGCGGAGCCTGTTCCCCCTCTGCCTGCTCCTTCTGCTCCTTGCCTGCGTCCTGCTCTGCGGATGCGGACAAAAGGAGACGGCGGATCCGGAGACAGGCGGAGAGGCTGAACCGGCTGAAACGGAGGCGACCGATCCCGCCCCCTCCTGCACCATCGTGCGGGGAGACAACTCGGACATGGCCGTCACGGAGGCCGCCGTATCGCTCCGGAAGCTGTTGGCCGACCTCGGCATCGAGGCGGACATCAAAACCGACTGGGTAAAGCGCGGCGAGGACATGGTGCGGTTCCCGAACGAGATCCTCATCGGACCCACCAACCGCCCGGAATCCGGGGAGCTGTACGGACGGATGGAGGGAGCTGAGCCACCCTATGATTATCTGATCACCGTGGGGGACGTGAACCGCATCGCCGCCCCGGATGACACCGTGGGAGAAGCCGCCGCCGTGTTCGCCGGGGAATACGCCGCATGGCTCCGGGACGGCGCGAAGCCCGGGGTGAAGGAGCTGGAGAAGGTGCACCGCTTCCCCGCCGACGGCATGACGCTGTTCGGAGCGGATCTCTCCGAATGGGCCATCGTGGTCCCGCCGGAGTACACCGCGGAGGAGCGGGAGGACGCCCTGGCTCTGGCCGACTGGTTCTACCGCGCATCCGGACGCCGTGTCCCGGTTTCGGACAGCCGGGGAACCGCGCCGCACGCCATCCTCATCGGAACGGCCTCGCCTCTGACGCCCCGGAGCCCGGATCTGACCTGCGCGGTCCGCTGGGACGGAGAGGATCTGCACATCGGCGGCGGGAATTACTGGGCCGACTGCCGGGCGCTCTACCGGTTTCTGGTGTACGACGCCCTGGGCTCCGACGGGGAGTTCTCCCTGCCGGAACAGCCGGTCCGGGACGCAATTCTGTCTGATTCCGAGCTGGCCGACACCTCTCTGAACCGCTTCTTCTCCCTGTCCGCCTGGTGTACCTCCGGGGATCCCTACGACACGGAGGCTCTGGTGCGGCAGACCGCCGAGGCAGGCTTCACCAAGATCAGCGTCGCCGGGATCCATGACGGGAAGCTGGCCCGGAGCATGATGAAGTGGTGCGCCGTCTGGGACCTCGAGATCCTCTGGACCGGGGTTTCGTGGGAGAATTTCGGAGAAGCGGCCTGGCGCAGCGTGGAAGAGGCCATGGACGCGCCCCATGTCTGGGGACTGTATCTCTGCGACGAGCCCAACGCCTCCGCCTTCCCCGCCCTGGCCGGATGCGTGGAGACCATGGCGGGCCTGACGGATCAGACGGCCTTCATCAATCTCTTCCCCATGTACGCAAACGAGACGCAGTTAGGCACTCCCACCTACCGGGAGCATGTGGAGCGGTTCTTCGACACGGTCAACCCCCGCTGGGCCTCCGTGGACATCTATCCCTGCAACAAATCGGGGCTGTACGACGGCTACATGGAGAACCTCTCGATTGTGGCGGACGCCTGCCGGACCCGGAACGTCCCTTTCAGCGTGTATCTGCAGAGCGTGTCCTTCGCCGCCAGCAAGCGCACGCCCTCGGAGAAGGATCTGGAGTGGCAGACCTGGTGCATCCGGTCCTTCGGCGCGTCGGAGGCCATCTACTTCACCTACATGACGCCCTACAGCTCCGCCGAGGACTTCAAGCCCGCCCTCATCGACCACGATCTGAACCCCACGGACCGCTGGTACGCCGCGCAGAAGATCAACGGGGAGTTCGCCGCCCTGGACGACGCCTTCGCCCGGTATCCCGAAAGCCTCGGCGCCTTCACCCTCAACGCCGGGACGAACGCGAAAAACGCCTTCATGCGCTTCGCTCCGCAGATCGATTTCAGCGGCGTGATCTCCGGGCTCGACAGCGCGTCCCCTCTGCTGGCCGGATGCTTCACCGACGGCGCGGGCGGATACGCCTTCACCCTGGTCAACTGCGAAAACCTCCAGAAGGACATCCCGGCGTCCGTCCGGGTGAAAACGGCTTCGGGCGGCTCCCTGACCGTCTGGCAGAACGGCGCGTCCTTTGAGGCGGCCCCCGATGCGGACGGCTTCGTCTCCCTGACCCTCAACAGCGGGGAGGGAGTCTTCTGCGAGGTCCGGAATCCGTAAGCACCCACACCGCGTTTTCATGCGCGGATCAACCATACACAGGAGGAAGCTATGAGAAAGCTCATCGTCAAGGAAAAGGAATATGCCGCGGCGCGCGTGGTGTCCGGCGGATCCGCCCCCGAGCAGTACGCCGGAGCGGAGCTGGAGAAGTACCTCGGCAAAATCGGGATCCCGGAGGGAGACGGCGCGCGCTTCGACGTGCGGATCGATCCCGCGCTGGAGCGGGACGGATACGCCGTGGAGCCGGGGGAGGACGGAGTCGTATCCATCCGCGGCGGAAACGGCCGGGGCGTGATCTACGGCGTCTACGCCCTGCTGGAGCGGTGCGCCGGGACCCGGTTCTTCATGCCGGGTCTGGAAGTCCTCGGGGACGGGGATATGGAGATCAGCCACAGCTTCTCCCACACGCCCGTCTTCGAGATGCGGCAGTCCGACTGGCCCTGCGGCAACGGGGATCCCGACTGGTGCGTGAAGAACGGCGTCAACCAGCGGGCCATCCCGGCTGAGATGGGCGGACACATCCGGTACGGCGGCTTCGTCCACACCATCGGCGGCTTCACCGGCGTTCCCCAGGACAAACAGCCCTGCTTCTCCGATCCCGAGGTGCTGAAGAAAACCATCGCCGGGGTCCGCGCCATTCTGGAAAAGGATCCCGAGGTCACCATCGTCTCCGTGTCCCAGAACGACAACCAGAACTACTGCACCTGCGAGAAGTGCGCGGCCGTCGACGCGGAGGAGGGCAGCCACATGGGCACCGTCCTGCGGTTCGTCAACGCCGTGGCCGCGGACATCGCGAAGGACTATCCCGACGTGGTGATCGACACCCTGGCCTATCAGTTCACCCGCAAGGCCCCGAAAATGACAAAACCCCTGCCCAACGTCTGCATCCGCCTCTGCTCCATCGAATGCTGCTTCAGCCATCCGCTGGACGATCCCTCCTGCCCGGAGAACAGGGCCTTCGCGCAGGACATCGTGGAGTGGAACAAGATCTGCGACCGGATCTACATCTGGGACTACGTCACCAACTTCCGCTACTACGTGCCCACCTTCCCCAACTTCGGCGTCCTCCGGAAGAACATGCGCTTCTTCGCGGAGCACGGCGTGAAGGGCATGTACCCGGAGGGCAACTACAATTCCCCGAAGTCCGGCGAATTCGGCGAGCTCCGGTGCTACCTGCTGGCCCGCCTCATGATGGATCCCCTCATGAGCGAAACGGACTACTCCCGCCATATGGATGAATTCCTGGCGGCGTACTACGGGGATGGCTGGCGGTACATCCGCGCCTACATCGACTGGACCGTGGCCGAGGCCGCCGGCGGGCACATGAACATCTGGAACCCGCCCTTCTCCGTGATCCCCCAGGAGAAGTTCGCCGCCATGGAGGAAACCTTCGAGCAGTGGTGGAACATGGCCGAGGCCCTGGCCGGGGATCGTCTCGAGGCCGTCCGCCGCTCCCGCATCCAGTGGCGCGTCATCCGTCTCATGCTCCATCCCGACGCCGGAGCCGCCCGGATCCTTCTGGACGACATGAAGGCTCAGGACATCCGCTGGTGCGAGTGGGCCGCCGAGCCTCCGAAGCCCGATCTCTCCGCCTCCCCCGCGACCTGGAGATAATCCCGGGGGAAACGAGAGGAGACGCGGGGGTACGCGGGGGAGACGCGGCTTTCTCGGGAGAAAGCCTGGCAAAGAGCTTCATTGGGGGATAATTGTCCCGGTGCGCTCCCATATCGCGTATCAAAAATCGGCCGGAGGCTGAACGTACAGCTTCCGACCGTTTATTTATCGGTAAAACGATGGGACGGCGGCAAAAATCTTTCCCATTATGAAGTCTTTTGCCAGGCTTTTCTGCAGAAAAGCCGCGTCTCCCCGTCTCCCCGTCTCTCTCTCACGCCTCTATGGCGCAGATGGGCTCGATGACGTAGCCCTGGGCGCGGATCCAGTCGATGAATTCGGGGAGGATCTCGGCGTTGGTGGAGGACTCCGCGTGGAGGAGATAGACGCATCCGGGATGCAGATGCTCCTTTAGGATGTTCAGGGCGTCGTAGTAATCCCACTGGTTGTAGACGTCGTAGTCCTTGTAGGTGTAGGACCAGGTCACCGTCCGGTAGCCCATCTTGGCCTCGATCCGCAGGAGCCATTCGTTCACCGCGCCTGCCGGAGGACGGAAGTACAGCATGTCGGGCGCGTCCGGGAACTGGGCCTTGTAGTCCTTCTCCACCTGACGCATCTCGTCGATCACCTCGTCCACGCTCAGCGTCGTCATGTCCAGATGGTTGTTGGTGTGGTTGCCCACGATGTGGCCCTCGTCCAGCATCCGCTTGATCAGGTCGTACTGGGTCCGCACGTAGGGTCCGGTCAGCATGAACGCCCCGGGAGCCTGCTTGTCCCTCAGCGCGTCCAGGATCTTCGCCGTCGCCCCGTATTCGTATCCGCAGTCAAAGGTGAGGTAGCAGACCTTCCGGGTCTCGTCTCCGCGGTAGATCCCGCCGTACTTTTTCATGGTCTCCTTGGTGGATTCCCAGCGGTCCCAGCCGTAGGTCACCTCGCCGGTGGATTCGTCGTAGGTCGCCTGACCGGGGAACCAGTTGTCCTTGTCCGGCGGCTTGTTGGCGTCCTCGAAGCGCGTGGTCGGGAAGGAGTACATCTCGGCAATCGTCGCCATGCCGGAGGTGTTCTGCGCCGGCACGTCGTACCGGTATTTTCCGTCCTCTACCCAC
>Ga0256405_10004001_pt1 | contig 28803 bp, 21 predicted proteins | sample RumenRJG_02DNA_FD_189096 | JGI IMG/M metagenome (GOLD analysis project Ga0256405, IMG submission 189096) | Bovine rumen microbial communities from Lethbridge, Alberta, Canada - RJG_02 | ecosystem: Host-associated > Mammals > Digestive system > Stomach > Rumen | place: Canada: Alberta... | reverse complement strand
AAAGCCTTTGAAGTCCTGTTAAATCAACAAACGCTTCATCAACCGAATAAATCTGAACATACGGGCTGAAATCCTGCAAAACAGACATAACCTGATGTGATACAAGTCCGTAGTATTCGTGGTCTGCCACAGGATAAATTGCTTTTGCGTGTTCTTTTTTAGCCATAAAATACGGCTCACCCATCCGAACACCCATCTGTTTTGCCTCTTTTGAACGGGAAATTACACACCCGTCGGGGTTTGATAATACGCAGACAGGTTTGTTTTTTAGTTCAGGATTTCTTTTTTGCTCACACGATACAAAAAACGAATCACAGTCCACAAGTGCTATAACTTTTTGCTTTGCCATATAAACAGTATTGAATATTTTTCTCCTGCCGTCAATAAAGATTTTATCTTTGTAAATAATTTTTAAAATCATATATAACATAGCAAAAAATATCTTGATGTTTTTTTACACATAGTGTATCATTAAAATCGAAATAATTATTTAAAGGCGGAAGGTAATGAATAAAGAATATATTTTTCCTAAAAAATCGAGTTTTACGGCTATTGATATATCTCAGGTGGATATTAAACTGCCCGAATTAAAGGACATTAGCGAATCAAAATCAGTCGTAATCGGCAAATGGCTTATGAAATACATTGAGCATGGGCTAAAAAACAACAAAATTGAAGTTAATAATATAATGCCGTCAAAGGCTGATTTTGCCTACAAACTTGGTGTAAGTATCGGGACAATGCAAAATGCGTTCCGCTATATTGAAGATTTAGGGTATGTAGAATCAAAGCAGTGTATCGGAACATTAGTGCGTGATTACAAACAGCCTGTTACAACCATGCGCAAACTCACTTCAAAGCGTGATATGGCATCTGAGGTTATAAAAAGAAACATTATCAATGGTGGGTATAAAATCGGTATGACTTTGCCGTCATCAAGAGCGATAGCATCAATAATCGGCTACAGTGCAAATACAACACGTCTTGCACTTGATTATCTTTGTGCGCAGGGAATTTTGGAGCATAAATTCAAAAACGCAAACGAATACGGGTGGGTGCTAAAAAGTCTTGATTTTGATATTACGCAGGAAACAAATGTTAAATCAAAGACTCTTGTTGATATGGTGGTTAAGGATTTGGAAAATTATATTTCAAATAACCTCAAAACAGGTGATAAAATTCCTCCTCATTCCGCATTATCACAGGAATTAAAAGCAAGTTTAAAAACGGTTCACGACGCATTGAAAATTCTTGCCGACAGAGGGATATTGCTTCCAAGACGCGGGAAATACGGTACGACGGTAATTAAATTACCGAACGATAATTCAATCAGTGTTAAACCTGAAATGTCAATTTTTGCACCTGCAAAGGATACCGCATTTTATCATTACGAAAAAACTCAAAACAAAATTAAACGTATGATAGCAGACGAATACGACATCGGCGAAAAATTACCGTCAATTATTGAGATGTCAAAGATGCTCGATTTAAGCCCGAACACTATCCGCAAAGCATTTCATAATCTTGCAAAAGAAGGCTATCTTGTATTTTCAAGAGGACGTTACGGCGGAACATTTATTATCGATATTCCGGAAATTGAACAGCAGACCTTCAAATGGCTTGCCGTTAATCCGCAGTACGTTATGGAAGAACAAGGGGTTAATTAGTCCACATTCACCGGTTCGTGCATGATTTTTTCTATGGCTTCCCGTGCGGTAAATACAAGTGCTTCAGGAATATTATCAATTACCGTTAACTGTCTTAAAACATCAACGGTTCGTTTAAAGGCTCTTACAATATCGCCTTCGCCGACATCACGCATTGAACCGACAATAGTTTCCCATTCTGCTCCCTCAACCCAAAGTTCTATCACTGAACTGAAATACGGGTTGATATATAGCGGAGATTCAATGTCGTAATAATTTTGTATTTTTTCTAACTTACGTTTAATATTTCTGATTTTATTTAAAGTTTTTCTGACATTTTCGCTAAATGGCACATAAGGAATTTCCATTCTCAAATCCTCCGTTGTAATTGCACATAATACACCTGCAAGCGCAGACGGGGTGAGTTTTTCCAAAAGTCCGGAGAAAATAATTTCCGCAAGATAAAGTTCGTTTTCGCTTCTTATCTGAGAAGTAGTTTTGCCTTTATCCGTGGGGTAATCGTTTATCAGATAACCGTATTCTTCCAAAACTTTGCGGTGAGCGAGAAATTTGTTCCAGTAAATATCTTTTTGGTTTTCGATTTCGCGCAGAAGTTGGTTTTTCTTTGACTCTAAACGCTTTATGACCTCAATATTTTTTGAGTGTTTTTTGTAGAATTTACAATTATCACACGCAAATGACTGCATTTGTTTCAATTCGTCTTTGTTGCGCTGACCGAACTCAATAACTTCTGGTGAAAGCGGACGTTTTCTTTTCTTTTCCTGCGCAAGTATTTTTTTGTAAGTCTGCCTGTTTTGAACGTATAAAAATCTTATGCGGTCATATTTTTGCAAATCTTCATCAGTTTGTTTGTACGGGCAGACAAATGAACGTTCTTCAAGTTCCCTGTCATAATTTTCCATCATCGCAAGTATGGGTTTTAGCCTGTAATCCGATGAATAGTACCCGAAACTTTTTAAAATCAACTCTTTTGATTCTTCCAAATCAAATCTCTGCAACAGGTTTAATACCATCGAATAACTTGGAGAAAATTTACTCTCTAACGGATTAGAACCGCTTTGGACAAGGTTTGCAACTTCTTCGGGCGACTGGAACGATGTTCCGACAACTGTGACATACCCGACTTCATCCATTCCCCTGCGCCCTGCTCTGCCTGACATCTGCAAAAATTCGTTTGCCGTAAGCATACGATGTCCCGAATCGGTGCGTTTGCTCACAGAACTTATTACAGTAGAGCGTGCAGGCATGTTTATTCCCGCAGCAAGAGTTTCCGTTGCAAAAACGACTTTAATCAAGCCCTGCTGAAAAAGTTTTTCAACCAAATTCTTCCACGCAGGCAAAAGTCCGGCATGGTGAGATGCGACACCCTGAACAAGATATTCAATGTTTTTGTTGCCGTACAAGTGTGGGTTATCCGCTATAAATTCGTCAATAAATTCTCTGATTTTTTGCTGTTCTTCTTTTGTGTTAAGCTCTAAACCCGAACATTTTTCCATTTGTTCGTCGCATTTTTTGCGTGAAAAAGTGAAAAATATCGCAGGAAGCATATCCTGATTATAAAGGTTTGAAATGATTTGTTTAACGTAAGATTTTTTACGCTTATCACGACCGCCTTTTGCCCATTGCGGTTTTTCGGGACGAATTTTTGTATTTAACTGACCTGACGGTGTCAAAAGAGGTAAAAGTTTTAACGGCTGAGAACTGTCAAAATAATAGTATCTTAAAGGTACGGGGCGGAAATCCGTATTAACAAGTTTTGTTTTTGAATGAACGGTATTTATCCAGTCGGTGAGTTCCTGACCGTTTGCAACAGTCGCCGAAAGTGCAATAAGCTGAATATTTGTCGGGCAATAGATTATACTTTCTTCCCAAACTGTGCCTCTTTGCTCGTCGTTCATATAGTGAACTTCGTCTAAAACAACGTATTTAACGTCTTTTAAGTTATCCGCAACCGCACCGAAATTTGTTCCGTAAAGCATATTTCGGAAAACTTCCGTTGTCATAATGACAATTTGTGCACCTCTGTTAATCGTTGTGTCGCCTGTCAAAAGCCCGACATTGTCCTGCCCGTATTGTTCGCAAAAATCGTAGAATTTCTGGTTTGAAAGTGCTTTCAACGGCGTTGTATAAAATATCCGTACATTTTCTTTCAGTGCGTTATTTATTGCGTGCTGGGCGATGACGGTTTTGCCTGCGCCTGTCGGAGCGCAGACTACAACGCTTTCACCGTTGTCAATTATTTCACATGCTTCCTTTTGAAAATCATCAAGTTCAAACGGAAATTCACTCATTAGTTGTTTTTTATCTCCTCAACTATCCCTAATACCTGTTTTTTCAGATTTTCATAATCCGAATTGTTATCAATAATATAATCCCAGTCTTTAATGTGGTCTAAGCCGATTTCGGTGATATCATTTTCACCTGTTAATGAACCGCCTCTTTGCAGTCTCGTTTCTCTTGAAGCCTCAACCCTTATTGCGATTGCTCCTGCCTGTTTAAACATATCGTATTCGTGCTGAACACGGACATCTGTCACCATAATATTTCCGTCCTGCTCAAGAATTTTTTTTAGCCAGTAATCAGGGTGCTGTGCCCTGCCCCAGTTGCCAAGGTTAATTAAATCCTGCCTGTAAAGCGGTTTGTTTTTCTCAATTTCTTCGTAAGTCAATCCTTTTTCTTTGCCGTAAGTGAGTTTGATAATATCACCCATTGCACACCTGCGAAAATCAGGCATAAGTTCAAGCATAATCTTTCCTGCCGTATCTTTTCCGCTATACTGTTTCCCCGAAAATATAATAATTCTATCTGCCATAATAAATTCATTATATAAGACTGAAATTAAAAATCAATTAAGTCACGAACTTTAACATTTAATGCATCTGCGATATTAATCAGTAAATCAAGACTAACAGTCCTTTTTGCTGTTTCAATTTTTGCTAAATGTTCCCTTGAAATATCAAGAATTTCAGCAAGTTTATTTTGCGAAAGTCCGCATTCTCTTCTTGTTTTGAAGATATTTCTTCCTAAAGAAAAAATTTTTGTAGTCTGATTGTCCATAATTTAATTTTAAGGTATAACTAATGAATTTTATGTAGTCTATAAGAGAACGAAATATTGGTATAATGCGGATTATTGAACTATTATTAAGTATTGTTTAGTAAGTAATGTAGCCTCATTGACTACACAATAATTATGGAGTATATTACATTATGTAATCTAAAAGAGAACATAATGGCAAAAATTTCTATAATTATACCTGTTTATAATGTAAAAAAATATTTGAGAGATTGTCTTGATAGTGTTACAAGACAAACAATTACAGATATTGAAATAATTTGCATTGATGATGGTTCAACAGACGGATCATTGGATATTTTAAACGAATATTCAATAAAAGATGAAAGGTTTGTAATAATTGCTAATGAAAATCTCGGACCTTCGGTTGCGAGAAATAAGGGCATAAAAATTGCAAGTGGTAAATATATTACATTTGTTGATTCTGACGATTATCTGTTAAATGAAGATTATTTAGAAAAACTTTATAATGCCTGTGAGAAATATAATGCAGATATTGCAGTTGCAGGTATTCTCAGAGGTCGTGGTAAAAACTCTGTTCCGATTTTGAAAATTGAAAAAGAAGAAGTTTCATCTGATTATAAAGAAAAATTGAGGATATGTGATGTTCCCGAATCAAATTATGTATGGAATAAACTTTACAGGAAATCAAGTTGGTTAAATACGGGATTGTACTTTCCTGAAGGGATGTTATATGAAGATATTTGGATTACGCATAAAATTTTGTTTTACACTGATATTTTGGTATCAGTACCTGAAATCAAGTATTTTTATAGAAAGCGCAAAGGTAGTATTGTAAAAACAAAATCCCTGAAAGCGGAAAGTGATTGTAAACTTGCTGAAAGTGAAATGTATAGATTTTTTAAGGAACATAATGTTGATGTTTCAGATAATAAAAAACTGATAAAAAAATACAAGTTGTTTGGTCTGACAGTTTTTAAAACGATTATCCAACTACAAAAAAGGAAAAATATCCTTTTCAATTTTATTAATTGGAATAGTTAATAATTGAATAATAAGGATATTTTTGCTTATTTGATTATTTTACTGGAATAAATTTCCAGTTTTTTTTGTATCATTTTTTAATAACTTATTGTAATTATGCTATTTTTGTAATAGTCTAAAGAAACGAGTGTACACATTACAATATTGGAATATGTTATGGCATTAAATTTTCAAAATTTGGTTTTAAATTTACAAAAATTCTGGGCTGATTACGGATGTATAATTGAACAGCCTTATGACATTGAAAAGGGCGCATCAACTATGAACCCTGCTACTTTTTTAAGAGTTTTGGGACCTGAACCTTGGTCAACCGCTATGATTGAACCCTGCAGACGTCCGACTGATGCACGTTATGGTGAAAACCCGAATCGTCTCGGACATTATTTTCAGTTTCAGGTAATTCTTAAACCCTGTCCTGATGATGCACAGGAACTTTATTTGCGCAGTCTTGAGGCTATGGGAATTGATTTAAAAGAACACGATGTCCGATTTGTTGAAGATAACTGGGAATCTCCGACTCTCGGCGCTGCCGGTGTAGGCTGGGAGGTTTGGCTTGATGGGATGGAAGTTACTCAGTTTACTTACTTCCAGCAGGTTGGCGGACTCGAGATTAAGCCTGTTGCTCTTGAATTAACTTACGGTTTAGAGCGTATAGCAATGTATTTGCAAAATAAATCGTCGGTTTTTGACATTATGTGGAATGATGAGATTACTTACGGCGAAGTTTATCATCAAAACGAAGTCGAACAGTCTAAATACAATTTTGAGGTTTCAAATGCTGATGACTTATTCAAAGCGTTTGACTTATATCAAAAAGAAGTTGATAACTGTGTTAATGCAAAACTTGTTTTGCCCGCTTACGATTATGTTTTGAAATGCTCTCATACCTTCAACCTTCTTGATGCAAGAGGGGTAATAAGTAAAGATGAACGTAATAACTTTATCGGCAGAGTCAGAACAATGGCTTCTGCGGTTGCAAAACTATACGTTGCACAAAGAGAAGAAATGGGATTTCCTCTTTGCAAATAAATTCTATATAACTATTGATGTACCGAAATATATAAATAAAGGAATGAAATGGCTGAAAAATTTAACAGAGCGACATTTACTCGCAATTTTCTGAAAAATATCACAAGAATTAAAAACCCCGATGAAATGCTTGCGGATGCAAAATCAAGCAGTCTTGAAAAGACGCTCGGCGTATGGGATTTGATTATCCTTGGCGTTGGTGCGATTATCGGTTCGGGAATTTTTGCAATCGTCGGTATTGCGGCGGCAGGCGACGGTTCATCCTTAGGTGCAGGCCCGGGGCTTGTTGTTTCAATGATTATTGCCGCTGTTGCGTGCGTATTTTCTGCGCTTTGTTACAGTGAATTTGCTACAATGATTCCTGTTGCCGGAGGTGCTTACACTTATACCTTTGCAACTTTGGGTGAATTTGCGGCGTGGATGGTCGGCTGGGTTTTGATGCTTGAATATGCAATCGGATTTATTGCGGTTGCCTGTGCGTGGTCAAATCATTTCATGCAGTTTTTACAGGGATTTTCTCATGCAATGCCTTGGGTTAAAGATATTCCCGTATGGCTGACAAATGATGTGTTTACGGTTTCAAATATGGTTGCGCAGAACCCCGATTTATCAGTTCCGACAATTTTGGGTGTTCCGATTTGTATAAATATTCCTGCTATTTTTATAGTTGTTCTTATGACTGCTATTTTGGTTAAAGGGACAAAAGATTCGGCAAAAATGGCAGGGTTGATGGTTGTGATAAAACTTGCTGTAATTGCTTTGTTTGTAATTGCGGGTGCATTTTTTGTAAGACCTGAGAATTGGACTCCGTTTGCACCAAACGGTGCTGCAGGAATTTTTGCAGGCGCATTTTTAATCTTCTTTGCATATATCGGATTTGATGCTTTGGCAACAGCCGCAGAAGAATGTAAAAATCCGCAGAAAGACTTGCCTGTTGGTATTATAGGCTCTTTAATTGTTACAACAATCGTTTATGTGCTTGTTGCTCTTGTTTTGACAGGTATGGTTGATACAAGCAGTCCTGTAAGTGCAGATTTTCTAAAAGCACCGATGGCATACTGTATGATGCTTGCAAAACAAAACTGGGCGGCAGGTTTGATTTCTATAGGTTCACTTGCAGGTTTGACTTCTGTTCTGCTTGTGTTAGAAATGGCTGCAACAAGAATTTTGTACGCAATGAGCCGAGACCATTTCATATCAAAAAGATTTCAGAAAATTCACCCGAAATTCAAAACCCCTGCACTTTTAACATGGACAGTCGGAGGGCTTGCTGTTTTGGGTATTTTAACACTGAATTTGAGTGTTGCGGCTGAACTTTGCAACTACGGAACATTTACATCGTTTATAATAGTTTGTCTTGCGGTTCTGATTTTAAGACATACAGACCCGAACAGACCAAGACCGTTTAAAGTTCCATGGTCTCCGCTTTTGCCTGTTTTAGGCATAATTTGCTGCGGAGGATTGATGGTTTATAAATCAATGGAAGCAGGAAGTTCAGCATTGTTATTCCCCGTATGGCTCGGTGTCGGGGCTATAATTTATCTGCTTTACGGCTTTATTCGCAACAGAGATAACGAAAACAAAATTCACAAAGAACTCGTACACGGTTTTTTAAGAGAAGAAAGTGAAGAACAACAGTAAATGGAATTATTAAAAAATATTTGCCGAAATATATTAAAAAAAAGAAGTATTGAAGATTTAATTCAGACAAGCAAAAAAACCGAATTAAAAAAGACTTTGAATGTGTTTGACCTTATCGTAATTGGTATCGGTGCGGTTGTCGGTACAGGAATTTTTGCCATTGTCGGCGCAGCAATAACAGGAAACGCAGAAAGCGCAGGTGCAGGACACGCTATTGTAATTTCAATGGTTTTGGCTGCGATTGCATGTATAGTTCCGGCTCTTTGTTATTCCGAAATCGCCTCAATGATACCTGTTGCAGGAAGTGCTTATACCTATACTTATGCAACTATGGGTGAATTTATGGCGTGGATGGTTGGCTGGATTTTAATGCTTGAATATGCTATCGGAAATATCACCGTTGCAAGTGCATGGTCAGGGTATTTTATGCACTTTTTAAAAGGGTTTAAACATTTACTGCCTGATTTTGTATTAAATTTTCCTATCTGGCTGAGATACGATTACAGAGCCTTATATACGATGTGCGATAAGTACGGATGGGATATTCACGATAAAATTCCGTTTTTGTTTGACAAAATTCCTGTCGCAGTGAACTTGCCTGCGGTTGTAATTGTTTTGGTTCTGACACTTTTGCTTATAAAAGGGGTAAAAGAATCGACAAGGGTTGCAAGTGTTATGGTCGGTGTTAATATGTTTATGATTTTATCCTTCATAATTATCGGCTCACATTATGTCAAACCGGAAAACTGGCATCCGTTTCTGCCTGTTGACCCTGTGAGCGGAATTTTGATGGGTACGTTTACGATATTTTTTGCATATATCGGTTTTGACGCTATTTCAACTGCGGCAGAAGAAACCGAAAAACCGCAGAGAGATTTGCCTGTCGCAATTTTGGGCACGCTTATAATTTGCACTGTTTTATATGTATGTGTTGCGCTTGTTTTGACGGGAATTGTTCCCGTTCATCAGATAGATGCGCTTGCGCCTATTGCTCACGCTATGAAATTTGTCGGAAAAGACTGGTTTGCAGGATTGATTTCAGTCGGTGCATTGTGCGCTTTAACAACGGTTCTGCTTGTATATCAACTCGGTACGACAAGAATTTTGTACGCTATAAGCCGTGACAGATTTTTACCACGTTCGTGGAGAATGATTCATAAAAAATTCCGAACTCCTCATGTCATGACGTGGATTTCCGGTATTGTGGTCATTGTCTGCGGATTGTTTATGGATTTAAAAATTTCTGCAGATTTATGCAATTACGGAACATTCACTTCGTTTGTAATTATTTGTGTTGCGGTTTTAATCCTGAGAAAGACAAATCCTGATACTCACAGACCGTTTAAAGTACCGTTTTCGCCTGTTTTACCGATTGTTGGTATTTTGATATGTCTTGTCCTTATATTCTTCTCATTGAACACGTTAAAGACTTCATCAAATTACTTTATAATCTGGCTTGCAGTCGGCTTCTTAATCTATGCGTTATACGGATACCGCCAAAAACGTATCGGAGAGCAAAAGAGAGGATAATAAAAAAAACATAATAAAGGACCGCCGAACGACTTGTTCAGGCGGTCTTTTAAATTCTTATATAGAATTTATTTTACTAATTCTTTGAATTTTTTACCAGCTGAGAAAGCAGGAACTGTTTTTGCAGCGATTTTTATTTCTTTACCTGTTTGTGGATTTCTGCCTGTTCTTGCTGCTCTTTTGCGAGCTTCAAAAGTACCAAAGCCTACTAATGTAACTTTGTCACCTTTTTTTACTGCTTTTTCAATAGTTTCGATTGTTGCAGCCAATACAGATGCAGCATCTTTTTTAGAAACTTTTGCGCCTTTAGCGATTTCAGCAACTAATTCTTCTTTGTTCATAACAAATCTCCTTTCTTAACTAAACATGACTATTATATATGGAATTTGAAAACATGCAATATGTTAAGAAAAATCTCATTTTTTCTTAACATTTGCATCCTCTAACAGCCGGCTTCTTCCAAAACCGGAGTTTCCTGTTTTTTGAATTGCATCTCATAAAGGTTTTTATATTGACCGTTTTCAATGCCCATCAACTGTTCATGAGTACCGAGTTCAACGAGTTCACCTTCATTGATAACTGCAATTCTGTCTGCATTTTTGATGGTCGAAAGCCTGTGAGCAATAATAAATACCGTTCTGTCCTGCATAAGATTATCCATTGCTTTCTGAACAATGGCTTCTGATTCATTATCAAGTGCAGAAGTCGCTTCGTCAAGAATGACAATAGGTGAATTTCTCAGCATTGCCCTTGCTATTGCAACTCTTTGTCTTTGCCCTCCTGAAAGTGCCAGACCTCTTTCGCCAAGCATTGTATCAAGTCCATCAGGCAAATCCTGTATCATTTCACTCAAATGAGCCATATTTATTGCCTGTCTGAGTTCATCTTCTGAGGCATTAAAATTACCCATCATAATATTTTCCCTGATAGTTCCCGAATAAAGGAAATTATCCTGAAATACCATAGAAATATTTTTTCTCAAAGAATTTAAGGTAAATTCCCGAATATCAGTACCGTCAATTTTTATTGAGCCTGATTTAATGTCATAAAAACGCGGAATAAGGTTTACAAGCGTCGATTTCCCGCCCCCTGAATTGCCGACAATGGCAAGAGTTTCATTTTTTGGAACTACAAGGTTTAAATCTTTAATAACAGGTTCATTTGGCAGATATTCAAAATATACATGGTCAAATGATATTGAATTATTAAGCCCTGTAAGTTCTCTTGCATTCTGAGTGTCAACGATTTCCGGTTTCAAATCAAACAGTTCAAATACACGCCCCATTGCAACAAACAAGGTCTGAATGTGTGTCAGGGTGTTTCCTAACGTTTTAACAGGCTTATAGAGTAAAAGCAGTGATGTGACGAACGATGCAAAACTTCCTGCGGTCATTTGTCCCGAATTTATTAAATAAGTACCAAAGCCCAAAACGGTTGCAATTCCGCATGAGGCTATAAGGTACATTATAGGCGACATCCAGCCTGCTCTTTTATAAAGTGACATATTAACGTTAAACGAATTCCAAGTCTGCTCTCTGAAATACTTGTTTTGTCTGTCCTGCAGTTGATATGCAGCCATAACTTTGTTGCCCGAATACGTTTCGTTGATATTTGTTGTGATGTTTCCGCCTATAACCATGTTCTTGTTTGAAGCGCTTTTAATTTTCTTTCTGATAAGTGCGACAGGTATAAATGCCGCACACAAAACAACAACTCCGATAATGGCAAGTTTCCAAGAACTGTACAACATAACGGCAATCAAACCTAAAGCCCCGAATAAACTTGTTGTTATACTTTTTATCTGATCAACAATTCCTGTCGCTGCAGTCTGAGGGTCGTTCATATATCTTTGGATTATTACACCCGAACTGTTTTCGTCATAAAACTGCGGGTGCATGCTGATAAGTCTTTCAAAAAGGTCAAACTTAACATCGTTTGTAATTCTGTTCGATGTCCATGTTGAAAGGTATCCGTTTAGGTATCTTAAAACACCCTGAACACCTGCAAAAGCGATTACTGCAAACGGCAGAATAAATGCCATCTGCGCACTTGTAATCAAAAAAGCATGTTTAAATATAGAAAACTCAAGATTTTTACCACCGATAACATAGTCCATATACGGTTTAAGGGCAAATGCCGTTACACCGTCTAACAGTCCTAACGGTATTGCGACCAGAAAACCTAATATTATTCTGAACATATACGGTTTTATGTACGGCCAAATCCGTGATAAAAGCCAGCCGTATTTGAATGAATTTTTTGCCTTTGTTGATTCAAGTTTCATATATCTCTATCCCTTATTATTTTTTATACAACTCCGTTATTCAGCAAATCGTGAATGTGTATTATACCAATCGGTTTGTTGTTTTCAAGTACAAACAGGTTTGTAATCTTCATATCGTGCATAATTTTCATTGCAGATGATGCCATTGCGTCTTTTGAAATGGTTTTTGGATTTCTTGTCATAAGTTCTCCCGCACATTTGTCAAGCACCTGAGGTGTTAAACAACGGCGCAAATCACCGTCTGTGAGCATACCTGTTAATTCTCCCGATTCATTAACAAATCCGACACATCCGAGACGTTTTGTTGTCATCTCTAAAAGTGCATCTCTCATACCTGACTTTTCGCCCAAAATCGGCATTTCATCGCCCTTGTGCATAAGGTCTGAAACTTTTTGCAGAATAGAACCGAGTTTTCCGCCGGGGTGTCTGTTGTTGAAATCTTCTTTTGTAAATCCTTTTCTTTCAATCATGCAGGTTGTCAAAATGTCGCCAAGCACAAGTGTTGCGGTTGTTGAACTTGTCGGTGCAAGACCAAGCGGACATGCTTCGCCGTTGTTTGGCAGTGTCAAAACAATATCACCGGCTTTGCCAAGCGAACTTTCGGGATTTTTTGTTATTGCAATAAGTTTTATACCGAATCTTTTGCAGTAATTGAGGATATCAACAAGTTCTTTTGATTCTCCGCTGTTTGAAATGGCAAGAACAACATCGTCTTCGGTTATCATACCCAAATCTCCATGACTTGCTTCCGCCGGATGAACAAAAAATGACGGTGTGCCTGTCGAAGCAAGAGATGCTGCAATTTTTTTACCTATATGTCCCGATTTGCCCATCCCCGTAATAATTATTCTTCCTTTTGCACTCTGCATAATATCGAGTGCTGAAGTCAATGTTTCATCAAGCCCGTTTTTTAGTTTCTCAAGTGTATCTATTTCCATATCTACCGTGCGAATTGCACAGTCTTTGTCTTTTAATAATTGCGATGTTTCATATTTTTCAAGTGTCACTGTCATTACAACTCCTTATATTACTTTTTATATCCGCTAATCTATTTAACATGTTAGCACAAATATATAGTAATAATTCTATTTTTGAAGTTTTGTAATGTGCAGTTTTATGTTGCTGATAGTTGAATTGAAAACGTACAATGATACTTCTTTTCTAAGGCTCATACTTTGCCAAAAATTGAAGCAACTGTAAAATAACAGTCGGTTTGAGGATTTTTAACAAAGAAATTGATTATTAAATATTTTTATATACAATAGCAAAAAAATTTTTTATATGTTTTAATGCAAGTAATACAATATAATATTAGGGTGGTACTTATGAAAATAGAATTAAACCCAATAAACAAGTTAGATATGAAATTATTAGATTCATATGATTGTTTAAAAAAAACTGTGAACGGTATCGCTTACAGTAAAGATGGAAAAAAGGTTATTGGGAATTATGGTAAATGGAAAATAAACTATAAGTGTGATGATGTTGAGGGTTTTGTTACGGCGGATGGTATTATTGATATGAATGGTAAAAAAATTGCCGTAAAACCTGGTTTTATTGTTGACACTGAAGAAAAAGAGACAAAGACATTATTTACAAATATTATCAATATGTTGACCAATATTGTTGAAAATATAAACAATACGGAAATTGTAAATCGCGAACATAACATGTATCAAATAGATATTAAAAGAGCAATAGAAACGGCTAATCGAACTTTAAAAGATGTTTTTGCAAAACAAGACAAGCAACTAAAAGATAAATTCAGCTTGTAGCTTGTAGGTCAGGCACTGCCTGACAATTAGTAATTAAAAAAAACAATTTTTAAAATTTTCTTACTATTATTGGAAAGTTGCCGACCGGTGAGAGTAAATAATGAGTAAATATGAGTAAATCGGTTTTTGGGGTAAAGTTGTACTTCCGACCAGCAAAACCCCTATAACGAGTGAGCTTTAGGAAATAAAATAGTCAAACTGACAAAACCGTACTACTCGTCTTACTACAATTAGCGGAAGACGAGACTGTCTTGACCTGCTCGCAATAAACGGCATTCCGCATTTTGCTTTTAGTGGCTTTCAGCCACAAGCAAAATCTGCTCCAGCCTCTGCTCGCAGGTCGTTCGAACTCAAAAAGAGTTCTCCCCTCTGTCAACCACAATTAAAAAGACTTGCCAAACGGCAAGTCCTTTTAATTAGCGGAAGACGAGACTCGAACTCGCGACAGCCTGCTTGGAAGGCAGGAACTCTACCACTGAGTTACTTCCGCATCTGCTTTTTGATATTAACACAACCACATTCCAAAATCAAGAACAAAGCAAAATAAAAGACCTCAATTGGGGAAGAGGCCTTGTGCATATAGTAGTTATAAGAAGGATATTATATATGAATCTCTATTTGAATATATGTATAAATGAATCGCAAATCGGCACCGCTATCGGCTTTATGCCAAATGTCGGTGTGCCTGAAACTGAATTGACGGGCTTTCTTTTCCCGATATCCGTTGGTATCGCCATTGATAAACCTCTGCCAAAACTTATTCCGTTATTTATACTGACTACTCTCATAAAATTCTCTTTTCTACTTTCTACTACTTATGTAGTAATAATATATTTTTTTTTATTATTTGTCAATCAAATGAAAAGATTTTCGCCTTTAATAATTTACATAACAGGTCTGCAGACCAATATTTATTGCCCTTTTTACACTTATTATTTTGTTAAGAATTGTAAAAGACCATCCGATTTTTCGGATGGTCTTTCTTTTTTGTTCCCTTATTTAGTCAAAAGTTCTTTGTAGGCTTCAGGGTTTTTCTTATCGGTTTGGTCAAAGAAATTGTCCCATTGTTCGGAAGTGATTGTTACCGTCAAATCCTGCGATATTTGAATCGGAATATTGCTTAACATCGTAAACAGTGAATGTTTACGGTAAAAATTCAGAGCATTGCGGTAATTGTTCAGTGCAATTTTCTTTTCTGATGTCCCGACCTCTAAAGAATCAAGAATATTTTTTATAACTAAAAACAGTTCATCGCTGTCAGCACCGAAAGCCTTTATCGTTCCGTCAAAAAAATCGGAGCGTGTCATTGAAAGATTTTGAATACGCTGATGCTCTTTTTGGTGCCGTTTTTCTTCGTAATTTGTATCAATTACGATTTCGCCGTCGTTATAGGTATATTTATCAATTTCATTGTAAATTTCTTCAGAAATTTCAATGTTTTCCATATCCTCATTAAGATATGGACACTGGCTTGCGCCGATAAGTTCTTCGTCTTTTATTAATGCATAGTACATAATTTCCTCCTAACTGTTTGTACCTATCCGCCTGTAACCGCATAATCTTACATATAAAGTATCAAAACTTGTTCCGCCTATTCTGTATGACAAAACTTTATTTGCGCCTACCGGAAATGTTGTCAACAAATCGTGAAGTCTGCTGTTTGTATTTGCTGTAAGATTAGCAAAATAAAGTGTTGTTCCGGTTTCGGGAATTATACTTGATGATAGAATTAAATACGCAACGGTATTGGTTGAACCTGTAGAAGCGTAAATACTAACCAATACTTCATATTTATCTTGTCCCGCAGGCAAATATGACGTCAAATCAACATCATATTTCCCAACTACCAAATTTGCATTGCTGTTTAGTTCCGAATGTTTGTAAATCCATTGACCGTCAAAATTGCGTAAGTTTGTCCCCTGAATATTTGAAAAATCTGCATCAAGTTTTCCGTTTAAATCAGTTGCGATGTTGTCTATATCTACCTGAATATTTGTTTTGGGAGTACTTGCAACAACTATGTAAACAAGGTACTTAATGGTTTGCGGTTGTACTGTGTCGGAGTTTCCGTAAATCGGATTAGACCAGCTTGCATTAAAATTGATATCTGCGGCTTTTCCGCCTCCTGTTCCGGATGATATTCCTTCTCTTGTTAATGTCGAGCGTAAAGCCCCGTTATTATTGACACTTCCGTCACGCCTTATCGCATTTTGTTTACCTGTAATATTTGGCAGACCGGCTTCAGTTAAATTACCGGTTTCTGTTGTACTTGTCGAAAATTCAATTAAGCCTTTAATTTTTGGCAGACGTACAGTATTTGATCCCTGATTATAAACAAATTTCCCGCATTCGCCATAGGTTGCAACCGAATTTTGCCATGATGTTTCATCAGTAAAATAATTACAAATAATACAGCCGTTTAGTATTATGGTATCATTTCTTACTATTGAAAAATCCTTTAGATTAATGCTGCCGCCATATGCGACAGTTGAACCTCCGCCGATTTTAATTCTGTTTATCAGTGCAACATCAAGCGGAAAATCCGTTTTTTCTCCGACATAAGTATAATTCCCGTCATGGATATATCCGTATGTGCAGGTTTGGTTTTTTTGTTTTATTACAATAATGTATTCATCGCCGACAATTAACTCTGTATTTCTTAAAATAACAGGACTTCCGAGCATATTTGTCGAATCCATTATGTTAAATATTACTGAGCCGTTTGATGTTTGATTTAATGCGCCGATAAACGTTGAATCGTTTTGAAAACGATAAATTTCACTGCGCGCCGTATTTTGAAAACATGTAAAAGGGATATACATTTCAAAATCGTTACCGATATCAAGCCTTTCTGACACGATGATATAATCATTCATTGTAAAACCGCTTGCTGTACCGTCAGGTGAAATTACATTGTTTCCTGTTTGGGTAAAAATTTCTGAATTAAAAGTGGAATTTGTATTGTATTTTCTTCTTATGTAATTAACAAAATCTCTGTAAATTCCGTTTCCCTGAATTAAACTTCCGTCAAGCAGATGAAGGTTTGAATCAGTAATCGGTATCGGTGAAAATATAAGTTCGCCGATGTTTCTTATTGATGAATTATTTTTTATTACTTCTATTCCGTCTGAAGTGATATTTGATAAGTCAAGATTCACCTTGTTTGCGTCAATATTGTCAAATGAATCTAAAATTGATGCAAAATTGGCATTGACTTCCTGCGCTCGGGCTTTTGTCCCCGGCACAAATGAGTATGGTACCGTATAACTCATAAAGTCCTTTCTTTCAGAACCTTATAAGTGGCATTAAACGTAAAAGTAAACTCTATAAAATTATATCATATTATTTTATATACTCCAACAGTAAAAAAAAACTTCCCTAAAAAAAGGAAGTCTTTTTCTTTAATTCTGTTGTTATGATGCAGGCTTGCTTTTGAATAAACCTTTTAATTTATCCCAGCCTTTTGTTGCATATTCTGCAATTTTGCCTGCAAATTTTTCAACGTATTCAGCACCTTTAGCGACACCTGTCGTTGCGTATGCTTTAATTTTTTCCAAACCTTTTAAGTCTTTTATGTTTTCTGTTACTTTAAATACATCCGGAAAACCTTTTTTAAGTCCGTACAAACCGCCTGCAATTACACCTGCACCGATTAAAATACCTGCAAGAACTTTTAAGAAAGTATGTTTCTTTTTGGCAGGCTGATTTACTGATGCCGGTTCAGGTCTTGTAAATGCTCCCGGACGGCTCAATATATCTTCTACGCTTGGTGAAACTGCTTCCTGTGCACGAAAACTTACATTCGATACGGGACTGACCATCAATGACATGAGAAAACCTCCTTATACACACTTAAATTCACAAGTATATAAAAACAACCAACCACTTAATTTTGACAAAATTTCTAATCTTTTACTAATATCTTTACAAAAATTTACATAAATTTTGGAATAATTTTAAATAAGGTGTCATCTATATAGACAGAAGGGGAGATTTAAGCATGAATTTAGAAACGGAATTACTGGAAATTACAAATGATAATTTGTCAGAAGCACAGTTTATGGCTTCAAATTTTATAGATGTATCGGTGCAAAACAGGGTATTTTTCAATGTTATAGGTTCGGAAGCGGTCATATCTTATTTGGGGAAAATGGGTATTGATGTCGAAAATGTTTCAAGTATCCATTCAATAAAGCGTATTGTTGAAAAAATTGATATTGCCGATATTATTCTTGATAACATACATATAGACGCAAGAGTTGTGTTTGATGACAGGGAATTATTCATACCTAAGACGCACTATGAATTGGGTATTGTTCCTGATATTTACGCATTTTTGAAATATGACAGGAGTTTTCAGAGAATAAACTTTATCGGTTTTATAGAACCGTCGCAAATAGATTTGAGTTGTGCAAATGATGAATATTATTTTGTAAATCCTGAAAAACTTCACACTCCGTTTGATATGCTTAACTTTATAAATAATTTTGACGGAAAGACCGATAAAGGCTTGTCTGACGGTCAAATTTTGAGAGGACGCGAACTTTCGGTCGCCGTTGCCGATCACGATGTAACTGATGAAGAATTTAAAGAATTTATTTCATTATTATCTAAGAGTTCAGTTTTAAGAAGTTCGGTTCTTGAATATGATAATTTTGAAACCTTGGCATCAAAAGTAGCAAGAGCCTTGCAACTTTCAAAAGAACAGCGTGATCAACTTAATGAAGTTGTTGATTACAATGATTTCATTAATATGTCTGATGAAAGCACGAATGAACAGCACCAAAAGCAGGAATCTACCGAAAAAGCAACCGAACAATTAAATGATTTGAACGGAGATGATTTACTTGATGATGCTGTTGATACGGCACTCGATGCGGTAAAAATCGCAGGTGTTGCAGGAGCAGTTGCAGGAACGGTTAATGCTGTCGGGGCTTCTGCCGTGTCTAAAGAAGCAATGGATTTGGCAGGAATGGCAGGGGATATTGTTGCTGATGAAGCAGAAAAATTGCTTGACGATGATTCTGCAGATGTGAGTGATTTTATTGATGATGCGACCTCTGAAACTGAACAAACCGAAGATGAATCGGTGCACAGTGAAATTGAAGATGCAGAAATTCATAATGAAACTGTTGATGAAGAAAAGGAAATTGCTTATGAAACAGAGAATGAACAGGTATTAAAGGATGAATTTGACGAAGATTTGGAGAATTTCCCCAGCATAGAGAATGTTTCGGAGGATGAAATAAAAGCAGAAGAACCAAGTGAGGATGAACAATTTGCTGATTCTGCAAGCGAAGAAGTAAGTAAGGAAGACATTTCTGCCGAACCTGAACAGCCTAAAGGCGATAATACTGAGCAAACCGAAGGACTTGCGGATTTGGATGATATTGAAATAAATGAAGATTTGGATTTTGCAAATCTTGATTTTGATGAACTTCCGTTCAGTGATGATTTGATTTCGGAAGAACCTTCTGACAAAAGGGAAACAGATACTTCGCAGGACGATATTACCGATACTCCGTCAGAAACGGAAGATTTGTTATCAGATGAATCGGAAACCGGAGAAAAAGACAATACTTTATCTGATGAACCTGATATATCGGAAGAAACAACAACACAGGATACTGAATTATCTGATGATGAAATCATTTTCGCAGATGAAGATTTATCTGCTGAACAGACGGAAGAAGAGGAGGCAAACGAACCTGAAATTGCACAGCATCCGACTGAGTCCCCCGAATCCGGTGAAAGTTCCGTCGAAGATAATAAAATTGAATCTGATGTAAATACGTTTGATATAGGTGATTCTCTTGATATTCATGATGAAGATACCTATGCAGATATATTTGATACTGACAAAGAGTACGATTTTGATGATTTTTCTGAGGCTCCGACAGGCGAAATTGCCGATGATTTTGAATTAACCGAAGAACCGTCTGAAGAACCCGAAATGTCCGAACAGGAAGAATCCCTAAATAATGAGGATAATGTATCGCATGTTACGGGTGAAACTTTGCAGGATTCAGAGGAACAAACATCGGAATCAGAGGATGAAAAGGAAGATGACGACGCAAATCCTTTTGAAGATTCCAATGACGGAGATGATGAAAATAATCCGCTTTCTGACTGGGACGGAGAATTTACGGATGAGATAGAAGCGGATCCGGAAGCAGGTGATGATGATTTGGTTTTGACCGCTGAACCTAATCAAGATTCCGAAAATTTGGTTCAAATTGAAGATGCATCAGAACTTGAATCGTTGTCGGAATCTGATATGGGAATGGAACTTCCTGTCTTTGTTCCGCCGGAAATTCAAGCCGATGCAGCAAATGAAGATGCCGAAATGCATGACTTTGAAGAACTTCCGACTGAGGATGTCAGAGAAAATGGTGATAATAATGACGAATACGGACTTGTAAATTTCTCTGATTTAACTGATATTACAACTCCCGAACCTTATAATGCTGAGGTCAGTTTTGCGGATGTCGAAGACTTTGCAAATTTTGAAACGGTTGCTCCGATAGATGATAATTCCGATATTGATTATTACGTTGATGATGTTGAAACGATTGATATAACTGATGTTAATGCGGTTAAAGAAAATTCTGTTGCTATATCGGACAAAACTCATACTCCGGGCGAAATCTTTATAGATATTAATAAAGATTCTTCAAGTGTTGGTATTTCTTCAACAAATGAACATTTGGAAGAACTTTACGGAAACAATAACATGATGCCTGATGAAAGCAGTCTGAATAATGATGTTGCGAATTCAAATGATAAAGGAAAAACCGTACCGATTATTTTGGGTATCGGCGGAATCGCCTTTGTATTACTTATTGCAGGAATAATAATGTTCTCTATTTACAAATTTATGAATCCTAATCCTAACGGAAATGAACCTCCGATTGCGGACAATTATCCGCAAAATAATAATCTTGGCGAGGATGTGCCGAATATGAATGTTGATAATAACGGTGTTATTATGAATGATAATCAACAGCCGTCAAATGTTGTACCGTCTGAGGGAGCTCAAAATAATCAGGGTGCTGTAAATCAACCGCCTGTACAAGTTCAGCATGCAACAAAACCAATCCCTGCGACATCCTTCCTATCAGTTAAAAAATTAAGTTGGGAAGTTCCGGATTATGTTTCGGCTGATTCTAATTTCAGACAGTATTTTCAATCTGCAGGTAAGAGTCTGAAAGCGTCTTTGTCAAGTGATTTGCTTCTTGCAACGGATTATACTTATTCTGACCAGATAAGAGTAAGTATTCTTTACGGAAAAGACGGTGCTTTCCAACGGGCAAAGATATTATTATCAAGCGGTTCCTCGCAGGTTGATAACATTGTGTTACAATCTGTTAACCAAACTCTAAAAGTGCTAAAAGCGCCTAACAGTCTGGGTAATGACCAAAGTACGACCGTTATACTTAAAATTTACTTGTAAATATGATATAATTTCCATGACGAAGGGATATGTTTGTGGAAATTACACAGGAGAAGATAGACTTAATATCAAAAATAATCAAAAATGACCGCAAATTTCAGAATAATGAAGATTTGTTTGATGATTTTTTGAATGAAACCTGTCAGCGTTCCGTTGCAATAGTCGGTGCGATTGATAATCCTGCGACTTTGGAAGCATATTTAAGAAAAGTTGTTTCAACTTCTATTATTAATGTTTTGAAGAATTCAGGACGTTTAAGACGTTCAAAAACGGGATATATGACTACAAATGAGGTTCCGTTGGAAACGGTTGCGCCTGTTGAGCAATTAACTTCGGCCCCGACACCAGAACCTTTGCCTCTGCCTGATTTCAGCATCTTCAAAGCGGGCTACGACAGTGTAAATATTCCGCTTAATCCGGAAGAAAATGCTATTCATAATGAAGTCGTCAGTTTTATTGCGGATACTCTCGAAAAAATTAACGAAGAAGAACCTGAACAAAGGTTTATGGATATATTTATTCTCCGTTATGACAAGTGTCTTACACAAAGAGAAATGGCTGAAGAACTCGGAATTTCTCAGTCTGAGGTATCAAAAAGATTATATGATTTGATTGAGAGAGTAAAAAGTGTTCTTGATGAACAGTAAGTGTTATTATGAAATGTCCTGTTTGTAAAAAAAGTATAGCGCATGATGCTTTAAAATGCCCGTATTGTAAAACAAGAACGGGGCTTTTGTGTCCGAATTGCAAACAGGTTAATCCCGTAGGTCAGTTGAAATGTTCAAATTGCGGTCAGGAACTTTTAAAAATATGTAAAAAATGCAACGGGGTGAACTTCCCGACTGCCACAAAATGCAGAAAGTGCGGGGCTGTTTTCGGAGAACCCGAAAAGAAGAAAAAAAATAAGAATAAAGATGATATTCTTGCATATACACCTGAACTTTATTCCTTTAAAGAAGGTATAGAACTTTTAACAAACGCTCTGTCCGATAAAAACAAAAAGATTATTTCCGTTACGGGTGAAAAAGGATGCGGTAAAACTACGGTTTTATACAGCGCATTAAAGCAGGTCAAAGATAAAAATGTTTGTATGGGCAAATGCACGCCTTTAACGCAGTTAACTCCCGGCGGTGTTGTGCAGGATATGCTGATTAATTTGTTCAGCCTTCCGAATTTCGGAATAAATAATCCCGAATTAAAAAAGAATGCAAACACATTTTTCTCTAAAGAGTTTAAATTTCTTCAGCCTCCTGAAGTATCAGATTTAATTAATTTTATATACAGTTTTAATGACGGAAATTATGAAGATATAATCATCAATAAAAAACGTACTTATTCCATTCTGAACAAAGTTTTTGAAGCGTTTATTTCCAGCGGAAGATTTTTGTTTGTTGTGGATAATTTCGATTTTATTGACGGATTCAGTGCGGAATTTTTGACTAATCTTATAAGAAAAGACAAAAACTGGAATAATTTGAAATTCATTGCTGTTTATAATGAACCAAAGCCGATTTGCGGATTTTTCGGAACGGAAAACAGAAATCTTAATTGTTTTCTTGATATAAACCTTCGTCCGGTCAGTAATGAAGAATTTGAAGCATCTGTTGTACTTAAAAGCGAAGAACATGCTAATACTTCAGAACGTGAAAAAGAGATTATTTTGGAAAAAGCAAAAGGTAATCTTGCTTTTATTCAGCAGGCATATTCTTATGCGTTCGACTGTCAGATTAACGATAAGGCTTTTGTTTTACCTGAGGATTTCTCTCAGTTGATAAAAGAAAGACTTGCAACTCTTAAAAAATCAAATAAAGTTGCACATAAAGTTCTTTGTGCATCTTCGGTTTTGGGGGATAAAATTAACATTGCTCTTATAAGACAAATTTTCGCATTCGGGGAACAGGAATTTGGTGAAATTCTTTCATATCTTGAAATGTCAGATTTTATCCGCAAATTTGATGATGTTTATTATGAATTTAATAATCTGATGCTTTGGGAAACCGTTTTGAAAAATATCACAAAAGATTCAGAATTTGATGATATCAATGTGAAAATCGGCAAAGCAATCAGTATGTTTAATCTTAATACAAATGCAACAATGGCAATGATTGCGCATAACCTTCGTGAAACAAGAATGGCGTTTGATATCTGGACAAAGACTACCCGTCTTGCTTCTTATATCGGAGATATAAATTTATATGTTATAGCGCAGAAACAGTGTCTTGCGCTTTTAAACGAATTTAATGAGAGTGAAACATTAAAAATCCGTTACAGTATAAGTGAGAAACTTGGTAAACTATTATCCGAATATGATCCGCAGGAGGCTTTGGAGTTTCTGCCCGATGCCATAGCATCTGCAAGAGCAAATAACGATGAAGTTAAAGAAATTGAACTTTTGGGGTATCTTGCGCTTTGTTGTTCTAAAACAGGCAATTATTTTGGTAATGTTGAGTGTGTTGACAATGTTTTGAAAAAACTCAATGACGGTCAGGAACTTGAACGTGCGATGATAATAAGTGCAAAACTTTCCGCTCTGCTTGATATAGGTAATTGCGGTGAAGTTATTTCGCTTGCTGATAATGATGTATTACCTGTTTTGAATAAGTATCTTGCAAAACCAAGACTGAGCAAACTCTTTCCTTTGGGATTGCTTTTTGATACGTGGTTAAAAGTTTATCTTGTACTTGCAACTGCGCTTGCATTGCAGGGAAATGAGAGATGTTTTGCCGTTTTAAAAAATCTTTTTGATATTATTGATAAACATAAAATTAACGATAAACTCCTTCTTGCAAGAGCAAAGACCGTTCAGGCTTATGCTTATACAATGAAGGGTGATGTAAATTCTTCAATGAAACTCTTGCAGGAGGTTGACAACCGTTACCGTGACAATTTTATGGATGAAATTTCAATTTCAAGAATGAATCTTGTTTATATTATTAACAAGTTTATTGTCGGGGATTATGAAGGTTTAAGAGAGGACTTGTTTGAAGCCGTTACCTTTGCAAATAATTCGGGAGATAATTTTACAAAAAATATCATCAAAACGCTTTTGGGTAAATTGTTAAAAGATGAAAATAAGGCTCAGCAGGCACTTGAAATTTATAACGAACAGGTTACATATTTTGCCAAAGAAAAAATGGCTCTCGGGGCTCTGCTGGCATGGTATCTTATTGCAGATGCAACAATAGTTACAGAAAATTCAAAAAGTGCGATAGATATTGCATCTCAGGCTTTGGAAATTTCTGTTAATCCAAATATTGATAACTGCTTCTTTGCGGTCAGTTTAAGACTTGTGCTTGCAAGTGCATATATGAATATTGCGGATTATACAAGTGCAAAAATCAATATTGAAGCAGGTTTAAAACTTGCAAAACAGTGCAAATTGTATGATTTATTATCAAGATTATATCTGTTGTACGGCAAATATTATTATGATATCGGCAAAATCGCCACTCAGGACCAAATTGAGTATCTGAGAGGTTCTGCGGTTATGTTTGAGAAGGCGATGGAATTTGTAGTTAAGGAAACTCAAAATCCGAATATTAAAAACCGTATAACTTTTGAAAAAGAAAAATTAAATGATTTTTGCACACAAAAAGGATTTAAGTTGTAAAGGATTATACAATGAGTGCTATAAGTGAAGTTTGGAATTTTATATGGAATATGCCTGAGGAACTTATTGAGCCTGTCGGGTTTCTTCCTGATTTTCTCAAAGATGCACTAATTGACAGTTTGAATTTAATTCCTTTTTTATTTTTAATCTTTTTACTGATTGAATTTATAGAACGCTATTATGCCAAAAAACGTCATTTGTTCGTATTTTGGATTAAAAAAGTCGGGCCTTTGTTTGGAAGTTTGTTTGCATCTCTGCCTCAGTGCGGATTTTCGGTCATAGCAAGTACTGTTTATACACGCAGACTTCTGTCAAGAGGTACTCTTGTTGCGGTTTATCTTGCCACATCTGATGAGGCAATTCCTGTATTGCTTACCTATCCCCATAAAGCACCGCTTATTTTACCCATAATTGCCGTTAAAATTGCGGTTGCAATAATTGTCGGGTACGTTGTTGACCGGTTAATTACATATAATGCAAAAGAACCTGTAATTGAAACTGCAAAAGAAGAAGAAATTGAAGGCTGTTGCCATCATCATCTTATACATGCATCAAGAAAACGTGATTTTTGGCTTCATCCGTTGAAGCATACCTTAAATATTTTTGTATTTATATTTTTAATCTCTGTTGCACTTGCGTTCATACTTTCAAGAACCGGCTCTGAAGATATTATGGCAAAATATTGCCTGATGAATTCTCCGCTTCAGCCGTTTTTGGTATCATTAGTCGGTTTAACTCCAAATTGTGCAATATCTGTTATGCTTACAATGTTGTTTATTAAAAATACAATAAGTTTTGGCTCTTTGGTTGCAGGGTTATGCACATCGGGCGGACTCGGGATTTTGGTTTTACTGCGCAAAAACGGGGATAAAAAAGATACGTTTATAATTCTTGGTCTGCTTGTTTTGGTCGGTACAATTCTTGGTCTGATACTTCAATACAATGTTTTTAACATAAACGGAATATTTTCTCTGTTAGGGATAAAAGTGTAGTGTCATCCTGAACTTGTTTCAGGATCTTTTTGTTTTAAATTCAAAATTTTAAGATTCTGAAATAAATTCAGAATGACAAAATTTTGAATAGGAAATATAATGAACAATAAATTTAATCAGGCATTTGAATATCATCAAAAAGGTCAGCTTACCTTAGCGAGAGATTTGTATGAGCTGATTTTAAAAGATGAGCCTCAAAATCATGAAGTTTGGGATTTGCTTGGGATTCTTTATACGCAGGTCAAACAGTATGACAAGGCTCTTATATATCTGCAAAAGGCAATAGATTTAAAGCCTTTGCCGTTTTATATCGAAAATCTTGCAAAAATGTATTTCAAAAAAGAAGATTATCAAAATGCCGTTGAATTATATGAAATTTTGATAAATAACAACTCTGATAATTATGAAAATACTTTTAACCTTGCCATGGCATACAAAAACAACGGACAGTATGACAGAGCAAAAGAGATGTATAATAAGGCTATTGAACTTAATCCCGAAAGCACGGAATCTTATTTTAATCTTGCATATCTTTGTTTTAACGAAAATGATACAAAAGGTGCGATTGAGTGTTATAAAAAAGTTTTGGAAATCAATCCTGACGATTGGGAAACCACGTATTTTCTTTCACTTGCCTACATGCAGGATAAAAATTACAAAGACGGTTTGAAATGCTTTGAACAAAGGCTTTGCAAACAAAGTGCCATCGTTTCGCAGGAGAAAACTTATCCGAATTTGATGAAGCAGAAGCCGATTTGGACGGGGAAAGAAGATTTGTCTGACAAAACGCTTTATACTTATTACGAAGCGGGGTTTGGCGATAATATTATGATTTACCGCTTTATGAGTGAACTTGTTTCAAAATGCAAAAAAGTTATTTTTAAACCGCAGGAGGAATTAAAGCCTTTATTTGAGGAAAATTCTTACGGCGCAGAGATTATGGGGATGTTTATCAACGAAAAAGATATGGATTTTGACTATCATCTGCCGTTTTTGAGCCTGCCTTTGGCTCTCGGTAAATCGGGTGAAGATATGTTTATTCATCATGATGACGGGTATATCAAGCCTAATCCTGATAAAGTAAGATTCTATAAAGAGAATTATTTTAACAAGGACAAGTTTAAAATCGGGATAAAATGGCAGGGAAATTCGTATTATGATAAAGAACGAATTTTGCGTGTTGAGGATTTTTTCAGGCTCTTTGAACTCCCGAATACTCAATTTTACTCCTGTCAGACTTTTGAGGGTTCGGAGGAATTTGAAAAGATTAAGGATAAATATAATGTAATCGACCTTGCACCGACCTTTAAAGATTTTTCTTGGACGGCAGGTGCGGTTGAAAACTTTGATTTGATAATCTGCAACGATACATCTTTGGCTCATCTTGCAGGCGCAATGTGCAAGCCCTGCTGGGTTTTACTCCCTCATGTGTATAACTGGCGCTGGCACAATGACCTTTCAAAATCAGACTGGTATGACAGTATAAAACTTTTCAGACAGCCTAAAAACGGCGACTGGGACAGTGTATTTGACCAAGTCGAAAAAGAATTGCTCAGGTTGTTATAATTAACTTTATAACTTAATATTATTTACATAAAAAATATTATGTACAAATCTCAATAAGATATTTATAGTATGTTTATTTTTTTTTTGATTCCCATGACCGCTTTCTTTGGGCGGTCAAAGAAATGGGGCATATTTATTTTAGATATTAAACAATATTATCTGATACCGATAATATTATTTATGTAATATTTTGTAATTTTGTCCTATAATTGATTTATGAGCAGTACAAGACAGACAAACATAAACATTCACAGAGATGCGTGGGTTGAAATAAATATCGCTAATCTTGAAAACAATATCAGGGAAATCAGAAAAAATGTTTCTCCGGATATGAAACTGTTAGGGGTTGTAAAGGCTGATGCATACGGACATGGTTCTATTATGCTTGCGCCGACAATTTTGGCAAGCGGAGTTGATATGCTTGGTGTTGCGTCTATTGATGAGGGCGTTGATTTAAGGCAGGCAAAGATTAAATGCGATATTCTTGTACTCGGTGCGGTGCCTGTATGGGCGTTGGAAACCGCAATTCAAAACGATATAAGTATTTCGATTTTCACCGATGAACACCTTAAAGCATGCAAAGAAATTTTTGAAAGAACGGGTGTGAAACCGAAAGTTCATGTAAAACTTGATACCGGAATGAACAGAATCGGAGTCAGAGCAGACGAAGCGGTTGAGTTTATTAAACAGGTTCAAAATGCGCCGTATCTTGATTTTAAAGGAATATTTACCCATCTTGCTTCGGCTGAGGAACTTGACAAAACCAAAGAACAGTTTGAAAAGTGGGACAGTGTTGTTGATAATGTCGATACTGACGGACTTTTACTGCATATTTTGAATACCGCAGGTTCGATTTGTTATAAAAAACCTAATTCAAATATGTGCAGAATAGGGATTTCGCTCTACGGATTATATCCTGATTTTCCGCAGGGTATTGAGTTCAGGATGCCTAAATTAAAACAGTTAATTTCGTTAAAAGGCAGAATAGTTAATATTCACAAAGCAAAAGACGGCGAAGGTATAAGTTATTGCCATACATATATCGCTAAAGGCGACAGAACTATTGCAACCGTTCCGATAGGGTACGCAGACGGTCTGCCAAGAAAATTGTCAAACAAGATTACGGGGACTCTAAACGGGGTTGAAGTCCCGCAGGTCGGCAATATAACAATGGCT
>Ga0256405_10003999_pt1 | contig 28808 bp, 19 predicted proteins | sample RumenRJG_02DNA_FD_189096 | JGI IMG/M metagenome (GOLD analysis project Ga0256405, IMG submission 189096) | Bovine rumen microbial communities from Lethbridge, Alberta, Canada - RJG_02 | ecosystem: Host-associated > Mammals > Digestive system > Stomach > Rumen | place: Canada: Alberta... | reverse complement strand
AACGGGTACATTTTCATATCCTCCCCTTTGAACTCGGCCTTGCCGATATAGCAGCCCGCGAGCGCAGAGAGCGCGACGGCAGTCGCGGCGATGGCGAAGATCTTTTTCATCCCGCCACCTCCACGACTGGCTTCGCGTCGAAATTCCACTTCGGCTTGCGGACGAGGACTCCCGCATCCGTCTTCACGCCGTTGCGGTATTCCGCCTCGTGCGCTTCGAAGTCGGGCTCCAGCGCCTTCGTCAAAGCGGTCTTCTGCGTCTTGAGCTTTTTGATCGCGATGATGGTGCGGACGAGGTTCGTCCGCGCTTCGCCGATCTCTGTCTTTGTCATGTTTTGTTTCCTTTCCCTTGTCCTCCGTAGCCATTGGCGAAGGAGGATTGTTTTTTGAATTGGCGGCGCATCGGGCGGGAACATCTCCCGCGCTCGCGCCCCAGAAGTAGAAGCCGCGCTTTGTACTCTTGCGCGGACGCGGCATTCCCGCGCAAGGCCGTTGTAGTTCAGTTGTCAAAGATCGAAGCCCCTTGCGGGGCAACCCTTGCGGGCTTGGCTTGGGACGTGCGACCAACTCGGTTCCCCTATGCGCTGGCCGCAACATGTCCCCTCAATAATCGTCGGCAAAAGGCGGGGGGCGTTCGGAAAATTCGACCGTCCCGAGCCGCCGAAAGGACGATTTCGCCCAATGTTCACAGGCGTGAAAGAAGTTTTTCAACTTTTTTCATCCTGTCGCTGAACGTACTCTTGGCGAGTCCCATTTCGCGCCACGACTCGCCGCGCAATACGGCGCGCGCAAAAGCGCGATCCTTCTTGCCGAGACGTCGAAGCGCAGCATCGACGCGGTTCTTATCCCTGCGGCGATCACGCTCGTAGTCCAGCGCGGCAAAAATGCGTTCCGTCGCGTATGGGTCTGCGCCGATGTCTGCCGTGAAGTCGCGCACATCCCCCGCCCTTCCGAGAGTCATGCGGTCTTTCATGCCGCACCTCCCTTCGGGAAGCGACGGTTGAGCAGCTTCTGGAACGAAGCTGCGGGATTCCAGAGACGCTTGCCTTGACGTTCAAGGTCGCGCATCTCCGACGCCTTCTGCTCGAACGCGTCAAGGAACCCACTCAGCCCGACGCGGTTGGCGATCTTGAGCCACACGCGGCGATCCGAGGCCTTGCCCTTCTCGCTCTTGCCGGACGAGAACGCCATTGCCGCCTCGTCGACAGCAACGCGGATCGGATCGAAGTCGCCTCCGAACTTCGCAACGCGCCACGCCCGGAAGTAGGATTCGTGGTCGCGTATCGGCGACAGCCCCTCGCGCGCGCGCACGCACGTGGTCTGGCTACTACAGGGTTTATCTATAAACCCCGACTGACTACTATACGGTACACAGTCCACGCGCGCGCGCGAGGCGGCGCATGGGCTGTTGATAACTTTCGTCATCGTTTTCTCCTTGTTTTTTGTTGGTTTGTGTTAGCCCCGTGACGACCTCGCCACGGGAAATTCGCTATCTGCCGCGTTGGTCAACCGGCAAACAAAAAAAGACCCTCTGGCACCAAGCCAGAAGGTCTTAAGAAGCCAAAAAAAAGCGCATCGACTATCGATGCGCAATTGCCATTTGAAAAAGTCTAAACAGACAAGTGTAAAAAATAATTCCTACAAATCTCCTACAAAATTCCTACAAAACTGTAGGAGATTAGACAAGGCGAACAATCGCCGCCCCACAGCCACCCGCGGCACTTTTGCCGCGCCACAACCAATCGCCGTATCTCGAAAACAAATGTTCATCCTTTCCCTGTCCATGCCAAGTGCGGCGGATTTGTCGCGTCCTTTTCAGCGTCCGCCCGGAAACAGTCACCTCGCGGGGCTTCTACCCGATTCCGCGGAAAGGCCTGTAAAACGCGCGTTTCACGGGGTCTGTCCCCCACCCGTCCCACGGATGCGAGTCGCTCGCCTCTCCGTCGTGCGTAATGTCCTCGTATTCCGTCGTGTAGTGGTCGCCGCACTTGCCCCTGAAGCCCTTGCCCCAGCGGTCGTTGGCGACGACCGTTTCCTTCACGGGCGACTCGTTGTAGAGCCACGAAAGGAACTCAGGCCCGCGCCAGACCTGCCACGGATAGTCCCACTCGCCGTCGGTCCAGACGATCTCCGGCCTGTATCGGATGACGAGATCCCTGAGTTGCGGAAGATCGACGCGCTCCACGAACTTGCCGATGTCATCCTTGTTGTAGAGAGGATGCCGCCATTCGAGAAGCGAATAGTAGAAGCCCATGCGGAGTCCCGCCGCACGCACGGCCTCCGTCAAATCCCCGCAGAGATCGCGCTTCGGGCCGACATCCGCCGCGTTGAAGCACGGCGACTGCGCAGACGGCCAGAGGGCGAATCCGTCATGGTGCTTGGAGGTCAGCACCACGTACTTCGCTCCGGCGCGTCGGAAGAGATCCGCCCATGCCGACGGGTCGAAGTTCTCGGCCTTGAAGTCTGCCGCGAAGTCGTTGTACGACTTGTTCGGATAGCGCTTTGTGTGGTACGCCACGGTCTCTGAGCCGTCCTTCCAGCGGTTGGGATTGGCGTAGTGCTCCGCGTAGCAGTCGTAAACGCTGTCCTTGCCGCAGGGCGCGAACGCCGGGACGGAGTAAACGCCCCAGTGGATGAATATGCCGAACTTGGCGTCCTTCCACCACTGCGGACATGGCCGAGTGTTGAGCGATTCCCAGTCGGCGTCATACGCCTTGGCCGACGCGCCCGCCTGCGACGGCAATCCCGCCAAAGCCGATCCACCAAATACAGCAGCCGCAAAGGCGACAAAGATTGTCCCAAGTCTGACTTTCATGTTCTTCTTCCTTACTTTACCGTTTGTGACATGCATTTTCAGATCGCCTCAATCATTGCTCCATTGGAAATCGGACACTCCGTCTGCGAAACGCGCACGTCCGCACAGCCGTCAACGGCAATATCCGCCGCCTGCGCCTTTTCCTGCAATTCGCCGGCCGGACGACCATGCTCCGAGCCAAAAGCGCCCCCGCAGAAAGCGGTCAAGAGCATCACGGATAGAGTTGTTAAACATATAGTTCTCATCTATGCAACCATCCTTTCTTGCTCGCACCACGGATCAGAGTATTCTACCTTTCACGCTCTCCGCGTGCTTCGCCTTGATGTCGGGATCAAGAGACTGCTGGACGTTGTAGTCCTGGCGCGGATGCTTCTTGCCATCGCCGACGCCCTTCGTCATAAGATACCTCAGTTCGTCCAAATGCATCGTGTAGACGTCGCGCGGATTGCAGCCGTGTTTCTTGCAGACGCTCGCCGCCATGCCGACGACCTCGCCCATCATGCCGTGCGTGCGCATGAGGCGAGTCGTGCCGAGCGCGATGTGGGTGACGGAGATGTCGCGCCCCGCCATGAAAAGGTTCGGCACGTTGCGCGAGTAGAGGCAGCGATAGGGAACAGGATACGGCCAGATATTCTCGTTAAGCGAATTGGACTGGTACGGCTCGCCATCGAACTTCGACTCTTGCGCGGTCTTCGGGAGGTGCAAGTCGATTGTCCACGTCGTCGCGCAAGTGCCGTCTGGCTGGAAATCCTTGTTTCTTAGGTGGTTCTGGTCAAGGATGAAGTCGCCGAGAAGCCTGCGCGATTCGCGGCGTCCAGCGTTGTACGCGACCCACTTGAGCTCCTTGTCAGCGAACGATTCCTTCTTGGAGTAGCCGTTCTTTACGAACGCCCAGTTCGAGAACGCGACGAGGAGCCCATAGTCGCGGATGTGCTCCGCCTCGGCGATCTGGTCGCGTCCGAGTCCCGCCTCCCACCACCAGTCGCCGCGAAGGTGCGGCGAGCAGTTCGCCTCGTTGATCGTCTTGAGCATCCACGGACGGAACGAAAACGCCGCATCTCCGGCCGCCTTCCCCGCATACCACTGCACCGACGCTCCCATCGTTATCATGTCCGCCTTCTCGGGCGCGTCCGGCTCGTCGGTCTCAGCCTTCGCCTCGCGCCCCATGCGGAAGTCGGCACCCGCAAGATAGCCAACCGTCCCGTCGCCAGTGCTGTCAACAAAGTTCGTCGCCTCGAACCAGGTCGCGACGCCTGTCTTGGTGTTAACGGAGCGAACAGCGAGGATACGGCCTGTTCCGTTTGTCTTCACAGCGTTCACATGCTCGTTGAGGAAGAGCCTTATGTTCCCCTCCGCCTTGACGACTGCGAGCTTCTTTTCATCTTCGTAAACGGACGCCTCGCGCGCATTGCCACCAGCCTTCGGCCCGAACTCCGCGAGAACGTCGCCAAGCCGCGGATACGGCGGAAGATTCTGGTATGCACCAAGGTGAACACGCACTTCGCTGGAGTTGTTTCCGCCCAATACGGGACGATCATGGACAATCGCAACTGAAAGACCGAGGCGCGAAGCGGAAACCGCCGCGCATATTCCGGCGATTCCCCCGCCAACGACAACGAGGTCGTACTCCTTCGGCGGAAGAGGCTTGACAACAACCGACGGACGGCGCGGCCCGTTGCGAATCGCAGACGAATCGGCCTCGGTCGTGAAGACGACCGCATCTACGCGTCCATCGAATCCGTCGAGGTCGTGCAACGCAAGCACGTTCTCGCCATCATTGAGCGCCACGTCGTCCGCCTTGACCCACAGCCATTCACCGTCACCTTGGCAACCGAACATCTGGGAAAGTTTCTCGCCGTTGACGACGAGGTTGAACATCCCAGCGCCAACGCCAGGAAACCAAGGCGCAGTCCAGTTCTTTGTCCGCACCCAGACGTTGTACTTGCCACCCTTTGCTTGGAACGTCGTCTTCGCGTCGGCTACGGGCTTGCCCATGCCATGCGCCAGAAGATACGGCGAACCCATCTGATCCATGAACTGCGTATCGTTAACCCATCCGCCCCAATCCTTGAAGGACTCGGCCTCGACAATGATGGTCTCAGCCTTACTTGAAAACGCAAAGGCCATTACAGCCAACATAATCAGCTTCTTCATCAGTCGTCTCCTTTCAGTTGTTCGCTCCGCCCAAGCGGAGAATCCCGTTCGGGGTCGGAATCTCGGCTTTCAAGTTCTCGCATCCGGGCAGCGGACGATACGACCACGCCCGCCAGCCGTCCGCAGAAGCGGCCCATCGACGCCCTCGACCTTCACGTTCCCGCATCCTATCGACTCGAATGGCTTCCGTCCCCAGCCGCGATAGCGGTCGTGGCGCTTGACGCGGTTGTTCCGCCATGTCACGTCCTCGGCGCTTAGCGCAAAGAGGAGCGGAACGTCGAACGTCTCGATGTCATTGTCCTCAATGAGGATGTTCCGGTGGTAGCGACGCCTTTGAGAGGCGAGGTCCTTGACTTCCGGGTGGATCGAAACAAGGGCGTCGCAGTACTGGAACACGGACGTCAGGCAGTCCCTGAAGCGGTTCTTTCTTATTACAAGGTCTTCGCACGCGCCCGACTCGTACCAGCCCTGCGCGTCACCGGCGAGCAGAATCGCCGACCCGGAAACGTGGTCGAAGAAGTTCCCCTCGCAGACGATCCGCTTCGGCGTCGTGAAAAGAACTCCCCTCGCGCGGTTGTTGGCGACCGTGTTGTTGCGGAAAACGACCGCGCACTGCCAGTCCGCGTTCTCCACCGCGTCGCCGACTCCGTATTCCGGCGGAATCGCTTGCTCAAGCACAAGCGTAATCTCCCGCTCGTCATGCGTGACTACGGACTTCACCCGTCCGACAAATCCGTTCTCAAGCGTCTTGCCCGCGATGAAGCGCACGGCGTCGCCCGCCGAAAAGACGCCGAAGCCGACCGCCTGCGGATGCATGTAGCAGCAGCGGATCGTGTCGTCCGACGGCTTGGCGACGATGCCGAGGCACGTCGAATGGACGTTGAGAGCGTCGTCCATCATGCCCTCGAACCGGCAGTTCTCGACCGTAACCGTTCCGCGGCAGTTAGAAAAGTGTGTAGCATCGATGGTGTTCGAGCTGTATTCGCCGCTGTCGCGCGGATAGCATCCGCCGCCGCGCAACGTCACGTTCTCGCTCTTCTGCGCGAGGATGCCCATGCCGAATCCGTCGCGGAAAACGAAGTTCTCGAACACGGTGTCCTTAGCGCGGTCGAGGCAGACGATCGGATGCGGACGGTATCCGTTGCGCATTACGTAGACGTTGCCAACCTTTGCCCCCGCGCCGACCTTGGACAGATCAACGTCGATCAGGAAATCGCCGTTCGCGTACTCGCTGCCCTTCCCGCTGAAGATGACGTCTGCGGTACGCTCGATCATCTCGTGCGTCTCGCGGTCGAATACGTTGCCGTCGCGCAGGTTCACCTTCCAGTCCTCGCCGCATAGCATCACCTTGCCGTCCTCTACGACAACCTTGTCGCGGGGCGGGAAGCGGACTCGCGTTCCGCCGCCCTCGAATCCGACGATCTCCGCCCTGGCGAAGAACGGCCTGTCCCATTCTATGGTAATGCCTCTGAACGAGACGCCGAGCGAATCGCGCACGAGAATCGCCGTGCCCATACCGTGCATCACGAACTTCGCGTTCTTCGCGACGACCGCGACGTTCGTAACGCCGATGAACGGCAGAAAGACCGGCCGCACATCCGGCTGGTCGTGATTCGAGACATTAAACCGCATGTTCGTCGCCGAATTGGAGTAGAAATGGTACGTGCCGTCCGCCAGCTCGACAGTCCCGCCGCCGGACTCCGACATCTTCAGCACAGCTGGAAAAATGTCTTCAGCTCTGGATATGGAGAGCTTATCTGCGAGCGCCGTCAACAGCGGTGCCGCAGTCGATGCAACCATACATGGCGATTTTCGCGCCTTGACAGCCTCCACGGCGCACTTGCGCATCAACGCAGCCTTCTCATCAGAGAGGAAGTCTGGCTTGTAATCAAGGCGCGAAAGGTCGTCGTCAAACAACGCGGCAAGCCAGGTGCAGGCCTGGAGATACTCCCCCTCCATGTTAAGGTGTATCGAATCCCACCTCAGCTTGTGTACATCATTGTCTTTTGCGCTCGTGTTCCACGAAGGACCCTTTCCCCAGCGGTACGAACCGACCGGCTCGCCCCCCATATCGGGAAGCTCGCCGTCCTTATATGCAGTCCGTTCATCCTTCGCAGGCGGATTGAATCTAACCGGAAGCGCCTTGCGGTATAGACTGACGGCATCGCCGGAGGGTATTACCTTTAAGTGATGCCGCTCTGCGAGTTTATCGTATGCAGCTGTGAGCCTCTCGTGCATGCCCTGCTGGTTTATGCCCCATGTGCCAGGTTTGCCGGGCGTGGCGTCTGCACATATTCGCTCGTCTGCATTACAGTAAGCCCATGTTTGCTGGATGCGTATTTCGGCCTGCGGAGCAAGTTCCCTGATCTTGGCGATGAGATTGTCGGCGTATGGCTGGTAGGTCTTCTCGTCCCAGCTCGCGTGGCTCGCCTGCTGGATGGTCACTATGTCCCACCGCACCGCGGCAAGCATCTGGGGAATGTTCGCCTTGCCGTTTTTCATTGCACCGCCAAATGGCGGATTCTTCTTGTCCGGCGCCGATGCAAAGCTCCAGTGAACGTCGTATGGGCGAAATTCTGGGTCGCTTGACTTCACGACATTGTCCCAGTGGCGTTCAAGCGAACATCCGCCAATGACAAGGGTCGCAAAGTCCAGCTCCGCGCCAGGCAGCGCCTTTGCGCAGACCGGCAGCTGCGCCATAAGCGAATGCGAGAAGCTGTTGCCGATCGCCAAAACCTTGAGCGGCCGCGAGCGTTCGCCGGCCGACGCAAAAGCAGCAGAAGCTCCAGCGAGCATCGCGCAGGCAAAAACCTTCGCCGCGCCAAACATGTATTTTCCTTTGTAGAGTAGAGACCCACGCCTCGGCGTTGCCGCCGATGCGACTTCCCCCTCATCAAACCGGACGTGCGGATTTCCCGCATACGGCTTTCCATTGAGTGCTTTTCCTGTTGCCATGGATTTCTACCTTTCTTGGGTTGTTATGCGTCTATTGTGGCATTCAAGCCTGACTCTGTTGGCTCCGGCACCTGTTTCAGCGCCCGACCGAAGACAGCTGATTCGCGGGAACTATGCCGTAGAATCCGATGCTACTCCGCGGCAATGTCAACATCAAACCTTGGCTTCCCATCTTCCCTCCAGGCACGGACGCGAACTAAGCCATGCGTTGTCTGGTGCGAGATGTCAAATGAATCAACGCCGTTCGGCAAATATGGTTCGGCGTGGTATTTCGCGATGCCCGGCTCGTCAATCTTGATGCCAGCCAAATACTCGAACGCCCAAGCGGAGAGGTCGCCGAACATTATGTGGTTGTGCGATACCGGCGTTCCACCCGCAGTGTCGTCGAACGACTCGAGAAGAGTGTCGTTGTCCTTCATCCACATCGCCCATCCCGGAGCGTCCGGCTGAGTGAAGATGCGCCATGCGTCGTCGATGTAGCCGTATTCGGAAAGCACCCTTGGCACCCACTTCGCGCCATGTATACCGAAGAACGCACGATGCCTCCCTTCGCGGACACGACGCACAAGCTCCGCCGCAACATTACGTTCCTCGCCATCCTTGCACAGCCCTTTGAAGTAGAGCGGCGCGGCAAGAGAAGTCAACTCGCCGCCGGCATAGACGCCGTTCCCCTTGTAGAACTCCTTGTTGAAAGACGCCTTTATCCTCTTTGCCTCGGCGCGGCATTTTTCCGCAATGTCATTCTCGCCAAAACGCTCCGCCCAGAACGCCACGCGACGGTTGAACTCGTACACATACGCACTGTCCGTTAGAAGAAGCGGCGCAATCTTCAGTTCTTTCGGCGCACACCAGTCGCCGAGCCCGAACGCGACAAGACCGTCCTCTCGCGCCTTGGAACCGATGTAGAGAAGATACTTCTTCATCGCGCCGTAGGCCGCCCTCGCCGGGGTGTCATCTCCGTAGAACCTGTAAAGCTGCCAGGGAATCTCAAAAAGCGCGGCATCCCATGCCGGACCGGTCCCCCACTTGAAGCCGAACTTGTCGCAGTATGGAAGAATGCAGGCGACTTGTCCGTTCGGGCGCTGCGTGTCGATCATCATGCGCAGAAAGTGGACATACCCCTTCTTCGCGTCAAAGTTCCAAAGCCCCGTTTCCATCGCAAGCTGCGCATCGCCGGTCCAGCCGTTCTTCTCGCGGTGCGGACAGTCCGTCGGGATCCCGACAAAGTTGGACAGGTAGCTTCGCCTCGTCGCATCCTGCAGCTTCGCGAAGACGGGATCGGAGATCTCGAGCGAACCGACGGACTTGAAGTCGGAATGGACGAACACGCTCTTGATCGACTTGAGCTCTACACGCCCTTCCGTTCGTACCTGCGCATAGCGGAATCCGTGGTACGTGAACCTCGGGTGCCACCTCTCGCCCTCCGTCCTGCCCGCAAGAGTGTATTCGTCGTGCTGCGCGGGGCGGGGATCCTTCGCCCGCCTTACAAAGCAGCATACGTCGCCAAGCAGCGTGTTGGTCGGAGTAATGCATTCATCGTAATCAATCGTCACCTTTGCCCCAGCCTCTCCGACAACCTCAATCTCGCACCAGCCGGCGCGATTGGATCCGAAGTCATAGATCGTCCCACCGTCTCCGGCAGGGAACGCCCCCACCGGATTGATCGGATCGAACATGCGGCACGGCGCGGCGTCCTCCGGCGACACTTCGGCGTACGGCGTGTACTTGACGACTGTCGCGGCACGTTCGTTTTCGCGAAGTCCCTCCTTGCGCGCATCGTACCACTCTCCGTTGCGAAGCGCGTTGAAGACAACGGGCGAGTCATACACGCGCCACGAGCCGTCTGTCAAAAAGACGACCTTGCCGTCCGCGGCAAATTCGCCGCGAATCATCGGCGCGGCAACCCACGGCGAATCATGGAACCCCCATACGACTTTCGTGAAGCAGTTGTACCATCCGTTGCCGAGCAGCACCTCGACAACGTTCTCGCCGCGTTTCAGATACGCCGTCACATCCCTCGCGACAGATGAAGTCCTCAGATCCGGCTGACACGTCGTCGGAGTCAACACCTCGTCGCCTACGCGTTTTCCGTTGACGGACACCTCGCACCATCCGGCGACGGCGAGAGTCAGCACCGCCTTTTTCGGCACATCCGAAAGCTGGAACCTCTTTTCCAGAACCGGTGCAGGTTTTTCCGGCGCGGCGGTGTCGCCGGAAATCCACACCCCGCCAAGCGGCGCGGAAAAGTTGACGATTTCCCTGATGACCCCGCGACCGGACGACGCCCCGTCATGGTTGATGTCGTCAAACACGATGGCACGCACGAGTTCCGACGGTGCATCGCCGTGGATGCGAACCGCCTCGAGCTGGACCTTGCCGACCTCGCACGAGACGTAGGGATCGAATATCTCCAGCGGATCGTCGGGCGGTCCCCAGTCTCTACAGGACTTCGGGCCGACCGTGACGAGATGCGAAAGAGGCCATCTGTCAAGATGGAACGTCACGTCGATGTCCTTGAAATACAGGGAGGACAGATTGGCGCCTAATTCAAACGCGGCGAAATGTCCGCGCAGCGGATCCGAGGTCTTGTAGCCGCCGATCATGTCGATCGGACGCTCGAGGTCTATTTCAAGATTCTCGAAGTGAAGATTGCCGCCGGAGCCGACCTCCGCCCATTCGTGCGTTCCTCCGACTTTATAGGCCGGCGTCTGCAGATATATCTTGTAGTTGAACACGCCCTTCACTCGTCTGAAGATGACATCCGAGATCGAGCAGTCCACCACAGAACCGTCCTCATAGCGGTACTTGGCGGGCTGGATGCGGATCGACGGGCAGGTTCGAAAGTCCGGCAGTGCCTCAAGCGAGAGGTCTTCGCATCTGATCAGACGCTGCGGACCGAAGTTTACGGACGAGTTGAGCCAGTCGTACGCATTGAGCGCGACAAGGTCGTCGCCGACCTGTCCGCGTATGCCGCGAGCCAGCACGCGGGAGACATTTCCGTTCAGATGAAGACCGTCCGCGAAACACCGGTCGAACCTGATGCTCTCGAACTTGACGGAGTCTGCGTCGCCTACCTGAACAGCAAATCCTCCGCAGTGGAAAAACGTCGCGTCTCGGATTATAAGATGGTTCAGATTTCCGAAATAAAACAGAGCGGATACGCCGTAATGCGATCCGACAGCGCGGGGGCTGCCGTCAAATGTTCCCGTCTTGCCATATCCGGCACGGGACAGGCAGTTGTCCTCCCACCTTCCGCCGACCACGGCGATGTTGTCGTCACGTCCACAGGACGGGATGGGAGCGAGCGTTCCGTCGGGCGTGTGCGTGTTCCGCAGAAGAATGGTCTTCATTCCGTCCGCAAGCCTGATGGTGGCGCCTTCCGCCTCGATGCGCCTGTTCGATGGGACAACCACCGTTGCGTCAAAATAGTAGGCGTCGCGCGCCGGCGGAAAGCAGACGACTTCATGCTCGTCCAGAGCCTTCTGCAGCGCCCGGGTCCAGACGTTCGTCCCTCCGCGCCTGACGCACAGCGCCGAATAATCGGTCAATAGAACGCGGTCGACGAGCCCCGACTGCAGCCGCTCGCACTCTGCTGCGGCCCTGTCGATCTCGCGCTCTATCTCGCGGACGGACAGCTCCCCGGCCTTGCCGGGGAATGCGAACGCCAGAAGGACCGCCGACAGCACCGCCGTCATCGGCGCGCTCATTCCGCTTCCCTTTCAGTATCAAAGTGAAACTCGTCCAGGAGCCATGACGACGTCCGTCGCCCCGGCGAGACGAAGCCAACCCAGCTTAGCTTCGAAAACTCGCGCGGCATGTCGGCCGACCATTTTTTCGAAAGCAGCGACCTGCCGCCTGACAAGGCGGAGAGCGAGCATTCCCCTCTCCCCTTGCCAGACAAGACGAACGCAAAGTCGAATTCGACCCATTCGCCGCGCTGGATCTCGCCCGCTTCGACTCCGGCCGCAATGACGCGCCCGCTGCGAACGCAAAAGCCGGGTCCGGACGCGAAGCCCCCTCCTGCTACGGAGTAATCGCGCGTAAGGAGATCGAAGTCGCCGCTATCCTCGGCCTTGTACGCGAACCTTATGTGCACCAGCCCCTTCGTAGCGCCGCAACGAAACGAACAATGGGGCATGAAGTCGTGCGGCATGTCCGGCGAATCCGCCAGCCGCAGGCAACGCCGCCCCCTGAAGGCGTCACCGTCCACAAGTTCGATGCCGTTGGACCCCGCAGCACCGAAAGGTTCGAACGTCTGGCACCGTCTGTACTTGAACTCCTTCGGATCGGGAACGGCGTATGGCGATTCGAAATCCCAGTCAATGCGCTCCCTGCAGCTCCTTGGCTCGGAGACGTTCGCGTAGTCGCCCCACGTGCGTTCGGCGGCCTTGAGCCTCCATTTTTTGTCCGCCGCCAGCACGCCTGCGAGCCGCCAGTCGAACGGGACAAATCCGAGCGCCCTCGCAGGGGAGTCCGCGGCAAGCGTCCAGTCGCCTTTCCACGGATCCGCGAACATTGGGTCCGCGACGATGCCGTTGATGTCGCGGCCTTTTTTGCGCCAGCCGTCAATGTCCATTCCTGCGCAGACTTTCGTCTCTGCGCCCGACCCCGCGCACCAGAACAGATTGCGGTCGCTATACCGCTCGCGTGACGTCTCGTTGCACATGCCGGAAGACAGGGCGCTGACGGCGGTATTGGTCCAGAAGAAGATGTTCCTCTCGCTCCGGAACACTTCGTGGCCTTCCTTCTTCTCGTTTGAGAACCCATGCCGGTTGAAGTTCGCAAAGACGTTGTTCTCCACGCGGTTGGACATGCCGTAGTGGATGTTGAGCCCTATGTCGCGGCAGTTCTCAACGAGGTTCGACGCTACCAGCATCCCGCTGGTCCCCTCGTCAAGGTAAATGCCCCATCCCACGGCCTTCTCGTAAGGATAGCATTCCACCTCCGAAATCCAGTTCCCCACTATCTCGCCCCCCGTGTTGTCGCCGAGGGTGTATATTCCCCCGACATCAGAAAGGCGGCATTCGGCGATGTGGTGAATCCGGTTGAAGTTCACCTTGTTCCTGCGGTTCGGAGTATCGCGGTAGCCCCAGGTCCACCCCACGGAAACTCCGCTGTACGGGAAGTCGCATATATCGTTGTGGAGAATCTCGCAGTCGTGGGCATGGCCGACGAAAACGCCCACAGCCCCTTCCAGCCGCCTTCCGCCGTGCCGCACGACGGAGTCTTCGATGGACAGTCCGCCGCTGACGAGTTCCGCATTCTTCGCCGACCACGACGTCTCCCCGAAATACACGCCTCCGCCGCCAAGGTCTTCGAAGAGGGAATGGACGACCTTCGAGGAGCGGCTTCCGTCCCTCAGCCACAGTCCGTGCGCACCGACATGCCGGACCTGGCAGTTCCTGATCTCGATGTTCTCGACGCCAGTTCCGACAATGGCCGCCGCCCTTACGTTGGCGTGGGCCTGTTCGTCCACCTGGCCCTTGTACGGCATGTCCCAACCTGCATGCTCGAAAGCGATTCCGACAAAGGCGACGTCGCGAACGACGCGGCCGTTCTTCCTGTCGCCGTCCAGACGTACGACCGTCTCCATCAGCGGCATGTACGCCTTCGTTTCGGCGGCGGACTCTCCCTCGCGCGGGATGTACAGTATCTGACCGCGCTCGACGTCGTGGAACCACTCGCCCGGCGAATCAAGCGCGCCTCTGACGTTTTCGATCGAATACCTTGGCGCCAAGGTCGGGAAGAACAGGCTCCAGTTCGCGCCGCTCTCCAGCTCGATCCGACCGCTCGCGGCATCGACGTCCCTGACCCTGCCAAACCCGACGGACCACACCGCCCAGAACTTCACCAGCGCCCGCCGAAGCTCATCCCTCCCCAGTCCCGACAGAAGCGCGGCGTCGTCATGATGGGCGTAGAACGCCCGGTTCGGCATCGCCGGATCCTCGTTGGCCATGTACAGATAACCGTCGCCGTTAGGCGTCTTCGCGTTCAGCGCCCGCCGTCCGTTGACCCACAGCTGTCCAATGCAGCCCTCGGGCGCCGGCGCCCTCCAGATACCGTCCTCCCCGGGGACAAACGGAGGCAGTTCGACACCGCCGTCGACGACGGCACTGCCGTCCCCCGGACCGACAAACCGAATGCAGGAGTCTTCCGGAGCCAAGACGAGCGTCTTGCCAAGGAAGTACCTGCCGGGAGCAAGCGAAACCACGGCCGTCCCGTCGCTCCCGGGCGCACCGGATTTCCGCAGCTCCTTCACGCGCTCCACGGCGGCCGCGAGCGCCTTGACAGGCCCGTCAGGCGACACTTCCACTTCTAATACGCCGCCGTGCAGACGGCATGAACTCTGGCACATGGCAAGTGCGAACATCAACACGAATGATCTGGACATGACGTATTGGTATCTTTCCTGTTAACTCTTACTTTGGGCAGCTATCGATCTCGAACGATAAAATCGACGACAACCGGGGAGTGGTCGGACGAATCGAGGGCGTCCTGGTCCGTGACGACTACATGCTCAAGGGCATGGACTGCGTTTGTCTCGACAAAGACATGGTCGATGGAAGTGTCCGGCGTATTGTCCTTCGGCCTCAACGTGCCGCGATACCGGCCGCCAGCATCACGCTTCGGATCGCCATGGCAGGTCGAAAGCGCCGATGCCTTGTCTGCCACTTCGGCTGCCGTGCGATAGCCAGCGGACATCAGCGCATCGTATGCCCAGCTGCCGGGACGTGAATTGAGATCGCCGCCGCCCAGAACGGCATACGGATACTTCGCCTTCAGCACCTTGAGCCGCCACAGGAGGAGTTCCGCGTTCTGCTCGCGAATCGCATCGGACTCCTTGCCGTTCGACTGCCACCAGAAATGCGTTGCAAAAGCAACAATCCCCTTCCCTGACATCCTGTCTTCCAACACGGCCCACGTCACACCCTTGTTCCACTCAAGCCGCGCATGAAAGACGTCAAAGCCCGACTCGACCAGCCGATAGCGGTCCGTCCTGTAAAGGAGCGGAACATGATTACGCGTTCGTTTGACAGACAAGTCTGTCGCCCGAGCCGCCTTGAACGCGCTCATCTCGTCTCCTTTCACGACGTCATAGCCGTCTTTCGCAAGTTCAGGAAAGAGCTTCGAGTTCCACCAGGCGTCCGTCACTTCCTGCAAGGCCAAAAGGTCTGGTTTCCACCGGCGGATTACGGCGATGATTCCATCCTCTCGCTCATGCGGCGGATTGTTGAAGTAATCGCCCCAGATGTTGAAGCTCATGAGTCGCGCGGGCTTGCCGGGTTCCTTCTCACGCAGAGGCTCGGGGACGACGCCTGGATATGCCACGATCAGCGAATTTGGGTCGTGCGCATCTGGCTTGGCTGCGGCAAAGAGAAGCCGAGAACCATCGGCGCCGCACAGGATGGCGGGACGTTCCAGCCGCGAGATAGCCCCGCGAGGGAAAAGGACGCCCTTGTTCGTCCAGTTGACGCCGTCTTTCGACTCGAAGCGTATGAGCGCACGGTCTTCGTTCGAATAGAAACGCCCCATGTCGTGAATGGCGCAGCATATCACGCCGCCTTCCGTCCAGAGATACGGATCTTCCCCGGGGAAATTGGCGCAGGGTACGGAGAACACCTCGCGGTTGACGATCGTGAACGGGCCAGTCGGAGAGTCCCCGACTGCGGCAAAATGATTCACACGGCACTTGGGATAGTCGCGCGGCACTCCGTCGGATTCGACCCACTTGACGACCATGAGATACTTTCCGCCAGGCATCCTGCAGATCGCCGGATTCGACAGCGTGACCATGTCGGGAGACAGTTCAAAAAGCGGTTTCCCAGTGCGGCGATACGGACCCTCGACACGATCTGCAACCGCGACGCCGACCTGCTGGTGTCGACCGCAGTACTTCCAGGCATCGCTGCCAACAATGCCCGATGTGCGGTTGTGGTCGTCGCCGGAGTTCGTACCCATATAGTAGAGATAGAACTTCCCATCGTCTACGAAGAGGCACGGGTTGTGGGTCACGTCGCGGTCGAAATCTCCCTCGACTCCCGATCCAGGAAGAATCGTCCCGACGAACTCGTAGGGGCCAAGCGGCCCGGACTTCGAGATCGCAAGTGCGATCTCGGACTTCGATTTCCACGACTCGAAGCCAAACTCCGTCGGCCAACGAGAAAACGCAAGCGCCACCCGCCCGTCAGGCAGATGCGCAGGGCTCGGACACCAGTTGCACCATCCAGGCTGGTCGAGGATCGTCACAGGACGGCATTCGCCATAGGAGATTCCGGCCACCGCCACGGCGACAACTGCCGCGATCAATGCGTTTCGTGAATCGCATGCCATAGTTGCCACATCCTTTCTTTTTCACCTGACTATCATAGAAAAGCCCGGCGACACGACATTGACGACAACGTCGCCACCGACCACCGCCAGCTTGTACCTACGACGCCGCGGCTCAATGCCAGACACGTCGACGGTCCACCCGGCGACAACAGCAGGATTCACGACGGTAGATGCAGAAAGAACGGCTATCGTCTCGCCGTTCGGCGGTTCGCATCCATCAAGCGAAACGCGGACGACTCCGCATTCCGCAAGCGTGACCGGGCCGTCTACCGTAAGATAGTCGCAATCCCCAGCGCCGCGCCATGCGACGTCAAGTTCCGCAAGCCCCTCGACACCACCGGAGCTTTTCACCGTGCCGAACCCGCCTATGCGGCCAAGCTCCAACGTCTGCGCGCCGAAGTCGACCGACGCGCCCGCCGCGACGTCCACGGATGCAAACGTCCCGAAGCCCGGATAGGCGGCCCCCTTCCATTTCCGCATGAGATGCGCCTGGAGCGCCTTGCGCTCGACGTCGTTCAGCTCCTCGTCGAACAAAAGGACTTCGGCGAACTCGACGCCGCCCTTGCGGTTTGCGTCGGTACGGTCCCTTGCGAGCTGGCTTATCGTGACAGATGCGCTGGCGGGGTTGGTGATCGCGAATCCAACGACAAAGAACCTGGAGGCGTTTTCCGCAGAGCTCGGGCGCCAGTTGCATGCATCAATGACTTCTGAGTCGGCGCGCCAGATCGCATTGGACCTCACCGACTCGCTGGCCCACTTGTCGGGCTGCAGCAACGAACCGTTGTTCCCGTCGCCGCGATGGAAGTGGTACGTCCCGCCCCAGTCGCCAGCAAAGAACCCGTTAAGGTGGTCGCGCATGACGAAGACTCCTTCGCGCACCGCGTCGAACTTCACTTTCGTCTCCCCGTCCGCAGTCGACACAAAGTAGAAGGCGGATGAATCCTGCAACGGATCAAGAGTCGAGTTGTTCGTCACTTTGCGGCAATCGACGACCGGCATCCCGTCCTTCAGGCCATACGCGGTGCTGTCCGTCCGCCAGGCCGGCGGCTTGCACCCGATCTCCGCGCCGTAGGGAACGGCCTTGAAGGAGGCCCCGGGCCGCGCGTCGCGCCACTCGCGGACGACCTTGCCGTACGTCGCGTCGTCCTCGACGTCGACTGTTCCCGGCGCACTTGCGTCAAGATGCAGGATCGCCCTGGCAGTCGTTGCCGCGCAGTCGTTTGAGACAACAAGGCTTCCGCCAGCCACTTCGATCGCGTCCACCCCGAGCAGCGCGCCGACCGCATGGTCGCCCTCCGACAAAAGCCGCGTTCCTGGCGCGCCCTCGACGGCCGTCACCCCGCCGGAGACGACAGGGTGCGCCTTGCCGAGCCACTTGCCGAGGAGGTGCGCCTCGGTGTCGACGCGTTCCTGCGCCGACAGACGGCGGTCGTAGAATACGGCTTCCGCGATGTCGACTCCGCCAAAGATGTTAGGACCCGAGGAAATCCGGTCTGCCCCGAAAGTCTCCGCCACGACCTTGTCCGTAGCCTCGAAGGCAATCAGCTTCCATTCGTCGCTCGGCAGACATGCGTCCGCCGCGACTTCCTGGGGAATTCCGTCGACGGTCCACTTGCCGCCCATGAGCGCAGTCGCCCCGTATGTCGGATGCAGAAGGTAATTGCCGGACGGATGGAAGTTGTACGTGGTTTTCCCGCCAACAAGGAATGTGTCGGTGCCTCTTTTCCTGCCGACTACGAAGCCAGTCCTGATCCTTGCCTGCCCGGCGGTGCCGGCTTCGAACACAAGTCCCGCCGAAGCTGAATGATCCACGTCCCCGGTCGTGCGAGCGCCAAGGGAAATGAAGTTCTTTCCGTTCAGTCCGGCCTCGACTACAGCCGGCTTGCCGTATGCCCGCGTCGAGTACTTGCACATGTCGGCCGTCACCGGCACGGCGCTCCCGAAGGCTTCGCCCCTGACGTCGTCCCAGCGTTCGAACACTCCGTTGCCGTCCAGTTTTACGGACGCACCGTCCGACGCATCGAAATGGTACAGCGCGTCCGCCGCCACCTGGGGCGACGCCGACGGCTTAAACGAGGGCAGGAGCCCGAACGACCCTCCCTCGACCTTGACGCCCGTCGGCGAGCAGAAGGACGCGGCGGCAAGAACGCCCTCGCCGTTCTTCACGAGTTCGCCGGACGTCTTGACGTTCCTGACCCGGACGTTCGACCCGGCCGCCGCGCCTACGGAACTTCCGCCTGCGACCGCCAGCGAGTCAAAGCTGTAGTCTGCGTCATCGGCCGTCGCCCACTTGTGCGTCAGGTATTCGCATATAAGCCGACGTTCCTCCGCAGTGAGGTTTTCCGCGAACTCGATGTATTCGCCGATCTTCAGGCCGCCGAAGAGGGCATCCCGCGAATTGCAGAAACCGGCGACAGGGGCGTAGTGTGCGGCATTGCCGTCGGTGGCCGGATACGGCAGGACGCCGTATGAAACGACTTTCATCTCCGTTCCGGCGGCATTGAAGTCGAAAGTAACGCGCGCACCATTCACCCGAATGTCGCCGCCGCGGACAAAGCCGCCGACGTAATAGTCGCTGGATACGCTGACGCCGCCGTATCCAGGCGCAAAGATCTCGCCATTGTCCCCCCGTTGGAACTCAAATTGGTACGTGTCGGGCGAATAGCTCATGAACGGGGCGGTCGAGGCGCTATCCGCCGCGACGATGAACACCTCGCGGACACGCGTGAGGCGAGGGAAGGACAGCGCGGCCGAGCCCCTTGCCGTCAATACGTCGGACGGCGAGCTGGCATCCGCCTCCGTCGCAGGGCCGAAGTCCAGCACCGCAAGGCCGTTCTGGGCGTTCCGCACCAGCCTGGGGCCCGGCACGACGAACTCGAACGTCGTCCCGTCCCTTCGCTTGGCGATCGTTGTGGCATTCCTTCCGTTTCCGCTGACGTCCAGCAGCTGAACGACTCGTCCGTCCTCCTCCGTCGCCGTGTCGGTCTGCGAGGTGTCAAAGTGGAGATACGCCTTGGCAAGGGCCGCTTCGAGAGTCGCGGAGCCGGCGGCTTCCTCCGTGCGGACGACGACGTCGCCTTCGCGGACGAAAAGCGAAGACATCGCCCCCGCCGTCCCCGCCACGTCCAGGCCGCCCTGTCCGACCTTTGAAAACGCGCCGCCGCCGACTACGTTCGACACGACGCCGACGGCCCCGGCATCGGTCTTCACCCTCACCCCGCCCTTGGGGCTGAGCCGCTGCACGACGGGGGACGAGACGCCCCGTCCGCCGACCTCGAACACCGCCGGACCTGCGAAAGTCCAGACGCCCTGGTAGTTCGACGGATCTGCCACCGACAGCGACGAACCGCTGCGATTGGGGAAATACAGGTACGACGACGCGCCTCCGTCAATCGAACCGTACGCAAACGCCGTGTTGTCGACATTGGGGAAGCAGACCTTCTGGTACAGTCCGCAGAGTTCGCGGGGGAAGGCGACGTCATCCCAGCCCGCCGAACTGGGCGCGGCATTCCCGACCCATGAAGAACCAGAAGCCCAGCTGTCTATCACCTGCTGCGAAACAACCCCGACCTGATTGTTCGTAAAGCTGCCGCATAGTCCAGAAGAAACCATGAGCGCCCCGAAAGCCACGACAGCGTATTTGCAGTTCAAGTAGAGTAGAGACCCACGCCTCGGCTTTGCTGCCGGTGCGCCTTCCCCCTCGTCAAACCGTACGTGCGGATTTCCCGCATACGGCTTTCCATCGAGTGCTTTTCCTGTTGCCATGGATTCTTTCCTTTCTTCGATTGTGTTGCGTATTATACGCATTTTTTCCTGTCAAGTCCGCGTCCTCCTCACGTCCGCCCACGCGAGGCGGTAGAGGCCGTAGTGCGTCATCTCGCCGTAGTAGGTGTCCGCTATCATGACACACTTGGCCACGGGAGACCTTTCGGTTAGGAGTTTCGAGGCGTACATACGGGATTTCACTTTCGTTTGGCTCATTCCTTTGTCCAGTTGAGCTTCTGCGCGTCGGTCGCGCACCCGCTTGCGCGCCCTTCGGGTCGCCTTCGGCGAGGTTCCCTCCGAAAGGCGTTCGCCTTTCTGCGGTGCATCTCCGCGCAGCCAGCCTTCCTATCGGCATGTCGTTTTCTTTGCCGTACAGATTCCTTTCATTCTGTTAGTTCTGCCGAGCTTCGCTTGGCGCACCAACGTTCCTCCATAAAGGCGAATCCCCAAGGCGCAAGGCGGAATGATGCGCCGAAGATCACTGCACCGTTGGCAAGAAGAACCCTCGCCTTGTCTGCTGCAACCGATTCGACGCCTACGGTTACGGGCTTGCCCGAGAAGTTCCCTACGAACACGATGCCGTTCGCGGCGGATTCGCCGCGCCGAAGGGAAAGGACGCTCTCCGGCTTGTCATTGTCAAGCCACTTCTGGCCTGGCGCGGTCATCGCCGGATTGTCGCGCCGGAGCGCTGCGAACGCGCGCACCATTTCGCGGCGGCGGCGTCCGCCGGGCGTTGCGGCATTGGCCCAGTCCACCGTCACATCCTGCGAATGTCCGAATATGGAATGACGGTGCGCGTCGGCAATCTCCTGTCCGTTGTATATGAGCGGAATCCCCTCCATCGCGAAGCACAAGGCGAGGCCGAGCGTCTGGTTGTCCCATCCGCAGGTCTTCTCCATGCGGTTTTCGTAGTCGTCGTTGGAAGTGTCGTGGTTCTCGGTGAAGTTCATGTTCAAGGTGCCCTTCGGACATTTCGCCGCGTACTGCTCGGACGCCGCACGAAGCTTGGCGACCCCCTTGAACGCCGACACGTCCGCGCCGCCTGCAGCCCACTGCTGGTTGTAGCCTTCCTCCGAATCGCCATTCAGTATGGGCCTAAGCCCACAGAGGCACACCGGCCAGTTGTAGTTCGCGTCGAATGCGTGGCGCGTGTTTGCGTGGCGGCATCCCTCGGCAAGCATCACTATGCCGCCCTTCACGCTTTCGCATGCGTCCCTGGCATCCTCCCAGAAGTCGAGCGGAATGCAGTCCGCGACATCGCATCGGAATCCGTCCACGTCGAAGTCGGCGAGCCAGTACACCATGTTGGCCTTGAAGTACTCGCGCACCCCCCGGCTGTCGAAGTTGAGCTTGGGGAAACGCCATCCCGCCATGACCATTTTCCCGTTCTTGTCGTATGAGAAGTATTCGGGATGGTCTTTGACGACACGCGCCGAAGGGCCGCAGTGGAGGTACACGATGTCCATGAGGACCTTTATGCCGTTGTCGTGCGCCGTCTTTACGAACGAGCGGAAATCCGCGTCCGTGCCGTATTCGGGGTCGACGTGGAAGTAGTCGCCGGTGCGGTACGGATTGCGGGGGTTGTTGAACCCGCTCCTGACCTGGCGCGGGCTCCACATGTCCTCGCGCGGATCGTCGTCCGCCACCGTGACAGGGCACATGTAAACCACCGTGACGCCGAGGTCCGCAAGCTCCGCAAGTTTTCCCTCTGCAGCCTTTATCGTCCCCTCCGGCGTGAACGCGCGCGGCTGGATCTGGTACATGACGCCCTTGCGGAACCAATCGGGCGTCGCGCGCGCATGCTCGTCCACAAGTGTGTGTTCTTTTGCTTCAGCCGCACACATGGCTGCGGCAACTGCCACAAGAATTGTTCCGTACAGGATTCTCAACATACATTCTTTCCTTTCTGACATTTTTGCCGTTGTCCCACTATTTTACCAAATAACACCCCGCAATACATATTCAATTGCGCAACGAATACCTCACCTATTTGACACATCCTGAATCTTATGCTATCATGTTGGAATGAAGAAGCACCCACAGATAAGAAAGATTGCCGTCGCGCTGCGGCTTTCCTTTTCCTCTCATAGGGACATTCTCTACGGAATCTCAAAGTACGCCAAATCGCATCACTGGAGTTTGCAGATAATCCCAATTCCCGAGACGTTCAACGAGGAAATGTTTTCGCAACTCGAATCAAACGGCACGGAAGGGATCATAACCAGCGACTTTGGATCAATTGAAACGGCTCGGATCCTTGTGATGTCGAAAATGCCGCTCGTCTTCCTTGGAGCCCGCAGTCGCAGTCTCTCAAAGCGAACCTCAAACGTGGCCTACGTGCGAGCCGATGACACTGCCATCGGAGCGACCGGCGCCAGATTCCTTTGCTCTCGCGGGCAGTTCCGTTCCGTAGGCTTCGTCCCGTCGAACATAAAAAACCACTGCTCGCTTCTGCGGCTGCGGGGATTCAGGCAGGCGCTGTCCAGTCGAGGCGTGCCTGTCAAGGTATTCGAGGAACCTAGCATTGTGGATGGGTCGGAGGACGACATCAATGCCCTTTCCAAATGGCTGACAACGCTCCCGAAACCGGCTGCCGTGATGGCTCTCTACGACATTCGCGCCATTCAGCTGCTCGAGGCCGCAAAGAGGGCCGGAGTCAGCATTCCGGATCAGCTTCTTGTCATAGGCGCCGACAACGACGAGCTTCTCTGCGACCTTGCCGAGCCGACTTTGACAAGCATTGCTTCGGATTACGTTCAGCTTGGCACGCTGGCCGCCGAGGCAATGTCGAAAATGCTCTCCTCCAGGACCTTGCTCCAGGCATTCGGACTGCGAATGAAGTCGGCCGCCGTGGTCGAGAGGGAGACAACCCTTCACCTTCCCCCTGCAACGCGCATGATCAACGAAGCGCTGTCGTTCATAGACAAACACTACACATCTCCAATCAGTGCAAAAGACGTTGTGGAGCACCTCGGTGTTTCGAGACGACTGGCGGAGTTCAGATTCTCGGTTGCCACAGGCAAGTCCATTCTGCAATACATAATCGAAAAGCGGCTCCAGGCGGTCAGGGAAAAGCTCCTGTCGTCAGACATGCCCATAACCACGATAAGCGCGTCGTGCGGATTCCGCAGCGAAAACTACGCGAAAAACATCTTCCATAGAAGGTTCGGCATGAGCATGCGAGAGTTCAGAAAACTGCGAAAACACGGCAAGCGCACGTAAGCCGCCGCTTTGCGGCGCAAAGAAGGCCGGGTCTGCGCGGGAATATGCTATGAAGAGCACATTGTCCGCAGGCAGCACCTCCGCGAAGACGCGTCGGCCAGGGCGGAAAGAATCAGAAGAACGCCTGTCGCCGCCACCGCGACGGTCTCGGCCGGGCTCGTCAAGAAGACGCCAAGCGCGGAGATGAGCGGAGAGGCCACGGCTCCACCGGCGACGGACATCGTGAGAAGCGCAGCGACAGGCGCCGACCTGTCCGTCGAATGTCGCGGAGAGGCGATGCCGAAGACAAAACCATAGACATTGGCATATCCGGCGGCGAACAGCGCGACACCGGCGAGATACACCGCGAAGCGCGACGAGAACGTGAAGACAAGTCCTCCGAGAAGCGCTACCGCGACAGAGACTGGAAACAGCCGCCGCGAGTCGATGCGGGAAAATATCCATGCTCCCAGCAGCGTGACGGGAAGCTTAACGCCGAACAGCACTGCGTAGACGGTTCCGATCGCACCATTCCCAAGCGCGAAGCGCTCGCGGACAACGGACGGGACGGAAAGATTGAACGATATGTCCCCAACCACACCTGCCGCGAAGGCGACCGCCGCGAGCATTGTCGGAACGTCCTTCGCGACTTCCGCAACGGAACGAATGCTTGCGGCATCCCGCGACACCACAGCGGCACATCCGCCGCGCACGAGCGCAGACGCCGCAAGCGAGAACAAGACGGCGAAGGCCAGAAAGACAAGCCTCCACTCCCCTCGCGAGGCGAACAGCGCGACAGCCCACGGTATGCACATCGCGCACAGCGTCTTGGCAAACAGTCCGACCGTCATCACACCGGCCTGCTTCCCAGTCCCGAACAGCTCGGCTATTCTGGACGGAAGAGCAACCTGCAGCACAACGTTCGCGGCCCCCATCATGGCAAGTCCGGCGGCAGCCGCAATGGACCCGCCGGGCCCGAACGCCATCAGTGCAAGCGCGGGCAGGGATGCGAGAAGCGCGGCAGAAGCGACGCCGCACGAGCCGAAACGCGCACAGAGCATTCCCGTTGGAATGGACAGAAGAGCGAACCAGACGAACACAAGGGACGACGCGAAGCCGCCGAGCTGCAACCGCTCTGCGACCACGCCTATGGAATCCGGGAACGCAAGGCAGGCATACGCGAGCATGACGCCAGCCGTTCCGGAAACAGATGCCGACTTCCCGACGAACATGCGAAGATTATATCAAAAATCCCGCGCCTGATTCTTCCGCCCTGGAAAACTTGAGGGACAGACCCCACGAAGGGCCCATTTTTCAAGGGTTTTGCGTTTCTCCCCGCCGGCAGCGCTTATGGCAGCATTGTCAGCAGCTTGGCAATTTCCTTCGCGTCGCGGGTGGTGTAGGATGTGACGCGACGGCCGAGGCAGTTGATGGACGAGCCAAGGCCGCCACCGGTCAACCCTCGTCCCTAAAAAGGTCGTCGGCAACAAGTTCCTTTTCCATACACGACGGAGCGATGTCGCAAGTGTCACTCCCTGAAAAGGTCGTCGAGCGTAATGACTGACTGGACGTCGAATGCGTTGGCATTTGCCTTGAGTCCATGCGCAGAGACCATTGTAAGGTGGATTGCGCTCTTCGTCCCGGTCTGCTCCGCATAAACCTCGCGCTTGACCTTGAGACGCCTGTCATACTCGTCGGTTATAGAGAACGGCCCTGCCGTGTACTTCATCTCGCAGAGATTGACGACTTTGTCGTCGCGGTCTATCACGAGATCGATCTGTGCGCCAGAATTTGTTTCCCCATCGCCTTGGAATCTCCAACCATAGGTGCGCGTCACAACGCCGGAAATGCCGAGCTTCCGTTTGATAGCGGCGACGTGCTGGAGTGCCACCCTCTCGAAGGCAAGCCCGCACCATACGCGCACGGCCTGCGTTGTCTGCGAAACGCTCCAGAAGTTCGGCATCAAATTGGTCTGCCCGTCTATAAACCTGAAATAGAAAAGGACATAATTGTCTATCAGCTGATATATCAGGTCGCGCTTCCTGCGTCCTGGCTCTGCATAGACGCGTATGAAATCGCACTGGGCAAGTTCTTTCAAGGCACGAGTGAGCATCCCGTTTCCCGTTGCGCCGATTGCCGCGATGATTTCATTGCGGGTCATGCCGCACTTTCTCGTTCCAAGTGCGCGGATTATCGAAATGTACAGCTTCGGCTTCCTGAATAGAGAGAGGAAAAGATGGTCGAATTCCTCGGAAAGTTCACCATGCGCGGCAAAAAAGAGCGCGTCTATGTTCTGTGCAAACCCGATATCCTTTCGAAGCAGATCCCAATAGTACGGAACGCCGCCCATTATCATGTATCCTTCCAGAATCTGATCCCGGTTCATGACATGTCCATTGGCTCGCACAAGAGCTTCACATTCCGAAAGCGTGAACGGGCGAAGATATATCTGGCGCGTCAGCCGGTTGTGCAGCCCGCCATAGTCATCGACTATCTTCTCGATTACCCAAGATGTCGCCGACCCGCATATTATCAACATGATGTCGCTTCTGGCCGAAGCCCAGCCATTCCAGAAATGATCAAGGGCCCCGACGAAATCAGATTTAGGCGTATCCATCCAGGGGCATTCATCAAGGAACACAATCTTTCGACCCTCTCCTTTTCCGACAAGAAGCTCCTTCAAAAAGTCAAATGCCTCGTACCAATCTACCGGTCGCTTGCAGCGGGGATACCCTTGCGCAGCAAGGGACTTCGCAAATTCCTCAAGCTGTTTCGCCGTGCCGCGCTTTCGAATGCCAGTATGCTCAAACGAAAATCTGCCGAAGGTCTGCCGAATCAGAAATGTCTTGCCTATTCTGCGACGACCGTAAACCGCAACAAACTCCGCTTTTCCAGAATTTGCGGCGCTATTCAATTTTGCAATTTCCTCTTCTCGCCCAATTATCATTGAATCCACACTTTCTTTGCTGATTTTGGCAATAGTATACATTATTTTATGCCACAAGTCAACTGTGCGACATAGTTATGGCGCGTTATCCCGAATGGTTGGCCGCCATATACTGCCATATCATCACTACAACAACAGGAAATGGCACAGCATCTTCAACGTCAATCGATCCGATCTCCACCTCCGTCTGATGAGAAAGGCGTAGCGTTATTTCCGCTGCGTAGATTCTCGGAGACTTGAGGGACAGGCCCCGCGAAAGGCCCATTTTACAAGGGTTTGCGTTTCTCGCCGCCGTCGGCGCTCATTGCACCATTGCCAGCAGCTTCGCAATCTCCTTCGGGTCGCGGGTGGTGAAGGAAGTGGCACGACGGCCAAGGCAGTTGATGGACGAGCCAAGGCCATGCAGCTCAGAGACAAAAGGTCACGCCTGATTGCCACACCAAATTGCAACAGTCATGTTGAAGCCGACAACGGAAATCACACCTTCTCACCGCCGCGACAAATCTGCCGCGCACCCTTCACAGCGAGAGCAAAGAGCCAGGCGGCAAATCACCATTTACGAGGGGTTGCTGTTCCAGCATGTTTAAACTCGGTAGTTCGCCCCGCCTTTAAAGTGGTCAAATTCGACCACTTTAGAATTCACCAAGTCCGGCAATTGCCTCAATCACAAATCAAACAGCCGCCGAAATGCGTCGATACGAGTAGTTGGATCAGCATCACGGCGTAGACCGATGGAAGCGAGAACGTCTGGCCATTCTGGATTTGCTGGCTTCCAAAGATCTATGAATTGTTGCATCCTCTCCTGTATGTCTGCTGGCGCGTTTGCTCTCGCATTGGGCTCAAGATCGGCGACTAGCATAAAAACATCACGACGGTGCTTTTTCGTGTCGTGCAGGCGGAGCGGGTCGCTCGTCTTCTGGTACTCCTCAAGAAGATTCATGTACGCAGCGGCCTTAAACACAATCAACGCCTCTCGCGTCAGGCATGGCAATCCATATTCGCGTGTACTATGCGCAAGTGCATATTCGTAGTACGACCGCCCCAGCACTATGGCGCTCATGCTCGCGTCCGGGACGTCCGGCAACGGCATAAAGGCGGCTGTACCATCCATTTCAGCCGACGAAAGAAGTTCGATCATCTCAGGATATCCCTCGGTCTTCGGCTGGAGGAATCGATAGAAGTGCGGCTTGCCATTCTTGGAGAAATAGCACGAATATTCACCCGCCGACAGGAATGCATGAAACGCCCCCGAAAACTCCGCCGACATTCGCTCTGCCACGACCAACAAGTCGATGTCCCGCGTAACGCGAGTATGATCACTTTCGCCACGAACCAACTGTACAGCTGTCCCGCCGATAATGATGAATTCGTCTTGGAACGCGCCAAAGTGTTCTTTGAACTTCTCAAAACCTGCTACCATAAAACCCTCTCCAACATTGCCTCTCTTGCTTCTTCGATCCGTGGGTCTGCGCTTTCGCGCAGCGCCAAGTAGAGTGAAAGCGGATCAACAAGTCCATCGTCTCCCGACAGCAACTTGGGATCGTATTTCCATCCCTCGACGTAATCGCCCTCGTATTCGCGCCGATCCTCCTTTTCAATCTTGTTCAAATCTGCCGACACGACGGCATAGGTCGTAAACTGATCCGGCACCAGCATGCTGCGTTCTGCTAATGCCGAAATGCCAGAACGAAGTGCTTGTTTGGGCGGGTTGACCGTTCTAATTGTCTTGCGCACAGGCGATGTCAACACTTCTTGCGCCCATCGCCACAAAGCCCTTCCGTCATGTGCGAAAACGATGATTCCACTAGTACCTGAATATTCAATCTTTGCAAGCTGCCGACGCTCCAGTTCCTTGGCGGCACGAGTCAAATATACTTTATTGACATGAAGTTCTTTTGCCAAACGGGCATACGGCAAATCGCGGCGACCATGATTCTTGAGAATGTGGAAAAGCAAAACAACCTGAGCCCATGGCGAAAGATGCTTCCCCAATACCGGCTCTTGCGCAACAAACGCATTGTCCGCCTTCAATTCAACCAATCCTGGGACATGTGCTATTCGCCCAGGAACTACGAACGCAATCTCGTTTCGACAAAGCCAATCATAATATTCTGCATCCATCTCACTGAAAAGCAGAATCTGCCGTTCAGGATAATACTTCTCAAGCGACTTCGCCTGGTGAACTATAATATCTGGGGCAGGTTTCTCGCCTCGTGGCAGAAGAAACAAATACCGCAAACCTTGCAGATTGCAAAACCTCGCCTCATAGACTTCGGATAGCGAAAGAGGAACCCTGCCTGACAATTGACAAAGTTCCACATTCGCGCACTTCAGACCAAGGCGCGATAGATAGTTCTGAACTTTACCAAACTGTAACGCCATGTCTCCCAAAATTGTAACATCGGTATTTTACCATTTTTCTGTAACGCCTGCAAGGGCGTGAGAGCCGAACCCTCCGTCTTTTGTTTTTGAGTATCGGCTGGAGTTGGAGAATCAGGGATGTAGGATGGTTGTGTCGAAATCGTTCTTGGATTCGACACGAAGGATGGTTGAGTCGTGGGTGGGTTATAGTTGGAGTGGTTGTTGGATGGTTGAAGAAATGGTTGGGGGGATGGTTGTTTGGTGAAGGCGGGATCCCTGC
>Ga0256405_10003998_pt1 | contig 28814 bp, 33 predicted proteins | sample RumenRJG_02DNA_FD_189096 | JGI IMG/M metagenome (GOLD analysis project Ga0256405, IMG submission 189096) | Bovine rumen microbial communities from Lethbridge, Alberta, Canada - RJG_02 | ecosystem: Host-associated > Mammals > Digestive system > Stomach > Rumen | place: Canada: Alberta... | reverse complement strand
GATGCGGATGCGGCTGCCATCGGTCATGGGATAATCACACATTCTGCGAATCTGCTCGATGGCCTCGTCTTCAATGACTTTGGCGTAGCAGATCGCGGTATTTACTTTTCCTTTGATTTCTAACATGATTTTTACCTCATATGAACATGAAAAGGCCGCTTGCCTCATACAAGACAAGCGGCCTGCCGTTATCTGATCTGCCTCTGGTAAGGTTATGAGATCATGCAATCGATCTGCTTCGTCTTATATGAGCGCGCCAAAAGAGAGCCCAGGCAATCAATGCTGGACAGGAACTGTTCCATATGCTCTTTATATGACAAAGCAAAGCGAACGTTGAACATGTCTCTTTTCCTTTCTGGGCGTAAACCCTGTTTTCTGGGGATACTATAACACGGTGTTTGGCGTTTGTAAATAAACCTGTGGTATAAAATGTTTTGGAACGGTTCAATCTCTTACCGGCTCTATCATGTTATTCTGCTGTGAATTCCATTGATCCTCTTGTCAATCTGTCCGTGTAATAGTTCCCGCTTATCTTCTCCGGAGAAACAACTCTGAGCATGGCCGTTCCATAATGCATAGGGCTTTTGCTCCGGAGCTCTGCTTTCGGTTCGTTGATGTACATATAGAGTAACTGTTTCTCGTTGTGAATCTCCTCAACCGATGCACGAATAACCTGACTGGCGCTTTCGTTGGTGCGTAATCTGACTTTTATATTCAAAAATGTCTGATCGATTTCCAGATTCGAATTGCGAGTTTGTATCACACCATTCATCTCAAAGCTAAGAGTACCCTTATATCTCTTTGAGAAAACCGGCATCTGACCAGCTACTTTATTGATGGGTCCCCATCGCCACGCCCAATTATTGAATACACACATCAGAACAGCTGCAATTCCTATAGCTTCACCGGCATAACCAAAGAGCAGGTAGCAACATTTTAAGAGATAACTGCTTTCAATTGAGGTTTTGATCTCGATCCATCCGATGCCACAGCGAAGCACAAAGAGAATAAGCGTTAGCCATGCACTAATCCGCATAAAGCGTTTTCCGTTTTCATTCATTGTTAATCACCATAGCCCAGATAGTCCCATGCGTTGCTAAGCCACTGCTTGACATCAGTATCAGTCCACTTTCTGTTTATGAACAAGTAGAGCATTCCGCTGACTTCGGTCCAGCCTTTATGTCGGTTGTTTGCTATCTCGCCGTATAAGTAAATGATAGCGTTTTTCACGGTATCAGTCCATGTAGAATATCTGCAAATAATGTCGTTGGGCACTTGATAGACAAGGCACTCCACAAGGAATGAGGTAATCTTGTCCCCGTTGGCTCTATGGTCGTCCACCATATTGTTTTTTATGTGCTTCATGATACGTACGAGTTTCTTATAATCATAATTGGTCGCTACGTTTTTTTCATTACCCCGCCTAATGTGCCTCTTTGGGTAATTTGACACCTCTTCTCCGGACTTTGACACAAACCAAGTACCCTCAACGTAATCATTCGGATTGGTACTTCCGTTATAATAGTAATTCCGTAACTGAAATGCAGGAACGACGTCAGCTTGTACGTGATATGTGTTTTCATTGATCTTCAGCGATTTGTTGCCGTCATGAACACTTTCAGCCGAGAACTTGCGCTGAAGTGCTACTTTCACCATCTCACGATACTTCTGGAATGTCATGCTTGATGCGATGAATCCATAATCAGCACGACTTTTCCCTTCAGGAAAGACTTCGTGGAACGTGTCCTTAAGCATTACACATACATCCACATCGCTCTCAGATCGCACGTTGGTGTTGTTGGCGAAAGAGCCTTGTACGAAAACCTCTATACTCATTGATTTCAACTGGTCATCAGCATCTATTGCAGATTTAATCATCCGAATGGTGTTTTCGGCTCTCTGTTCTTCCGTTTGGGAAAGGGGCGCAGTCCACGATACTAAAGTATCTTCAGAGTACTTCATGCTTTCACACCTGCCGTTTTGAATATCTTTTTTAATTATAGCACAATTAGTATTCACACGCAACGTCTCACACTATATGTTGTGCTTTAACTTCGATAATGTAGGGTTCTTTTAAATCTTTTTTACCTTATCATCCATGCTGTCCCATTGTACGGACACCAAAGTAAAAAGATCGCCCCAGGCATACACCTGAGGCGATCTTTCGCTGCGGATCTATTCGGCCGTTACTGTTCAAGAGGAAGATCCTGCATCAGATCTGTGAGCACCTTTCGATACTCACTGTCATTCTTTTCGAACTGCGGTAAAAACGGCTCGTCGGTCTTATAGTTCAGGTAGATTATCCCGAGAATGGAAGTGGCCACAGCATTGACCAACCCATCCATCTTCAGCCCTTCAATCTTCTTGATCGCCTTACCGTAATCAACAGCGAGCTGCATCCACATCTTGAAGTAAAGCTCATCAGACAGGAAATCAAAGTCCTTCAGCCAGTCGCGAACGGTATGCTCTTCCGATGCATCTCCGCATTCCGGCTTCTGGAAGATATACTGAACATCTCTGTGCAGAATATCGGATGTTTCATTGATTTCCGATTTGAGCCCTCTGCCGAGAGGATACAGCGCGCAGACAGCAGGCTTCGCGGCATGTACGGAGCATTTCTGCCCCACCAGAAGCGGGCACCGCTTAATGCTGCCGAGAGGCTTCAACCTGACGAGGACCATTCTGGATGTTCCTCCAAGATATGTCTCACAGTATTCTGAGAAGACCTCGTGCAGCTCCTTATTGAGCGCTTTGGCGATCCGGTAGATGTCATACGGATTCAGGAGGATATCCTCCCGCTCAATACAGCATTTGCCGCACATCGTGCAGTGGAACCGGAACGTATCATCCATGCCGATCCGCATACTGTCATAGTTCTCTACGATGTTTTTCAAACGGTTATCCATGCGTGCTCCTTTCACTTATTCCTGGCCATGGAGGGAGAAGCTCCGCTTGCCGGCAAAGCGCTCGCGCAGGTCATGAACTGCCTGTTCCAGCGCCCCGATGATCTGCTCCACCTCTGCATCTGTGTAGTCGTAAGATGCCTTCGCGGAACAGTTGCCAAGCTTCTCTATGTCCTCCATGATTTGATTGACTCTCTTCTCAGCGACCTTACGGAATCGATCGTGTTTTCTCTCGTCCATGTCAACAGTCGTCTCCTTTCAGCCTGCGCGGTTCAGACGTTGCGCAGATCACGAATTCCAAGACGACTAACTGAGAAAGAATTACGGCCATGCAGAAACTCAATCAGGGCAGCACGCGGGATTCTCAGCTGTCTTCCGATTCGGATGCTGAAGATATCCCCGGATCTGACAAGATTGTATGCCGTATTCCGGCCAATTCCCAGAATCGGCATCAGGTCCTCCACCCTCAGGGTGATGGGCAGCTTCTCAAAATAAGCATCGTTGATATTATCCATAGTAACCTCCAGTTTTGTGTCAGTCTTGTGGTCTCATTTTTCTTCGAAAATTGACTTGGTGATTTGTTTGCGCTCCTTGAATGACAGCAACAGATCGTCGATCCCTTTGAAGATCGGATTCCAGCGTAATGGCGTCATGTCAAAGCCGGATTCTGTCCCTGTTTTCAGGACACGCTCCCGCGCCGCCATGACATTCTCATTGGTGAATGCGTCCATGTCGAAAGCAACCTTGATCCGCGTTATCCCGCACTGTCTCAGCTCATCCAGCACACGGAGGAACTGGTTAAAGTTCCCGACACCTGTGAGCCCCACGAAGGCACAAGGGTATCCGAGTTCCACTGAAAGACAATGGGCAATGTCTGCTTTCATCACGCCCTCAGTCAGATACACGGCTTTCGTGTCCTCAGCGAGTCCCGCAAAATGCGGGCAGCACGCGGACGTTGTTCCGTAGTACTTCTCGGCGCTGGTCAGGTTGTTGAACTTGGACTTATAGACCTTATCCAGCCGGATCTGAATTGCCTCGATCTCGCCTTTGCTGTTTCGGTCAGGGAGCATAATACCGGATGCCCGGATGTCAAGCTTCCACGCGCCTGTGTCCTGGTCCCTGAAAAAGCCCGGCACGCCTTCCAGCTCACAGCCCCGGTTCAGCAGTTCCGTTACAATGCGTGCCGACCGGACAGCCGGTGTTGTTTTGTATCCGAGCCTGACGATATCGTCGCCGGAGAGTCCCCGCAAAAGCAGGGACTCTCTATGCGATGCACCGAGGGACAGGAGCGAAAGCAGATTGCCATACGTGTTATTTCGAGTAGCGGCATCTGCGATAGGCTGCTCAGGATTGACAACTACGGGTTTCATAGCGCCGCTGCCAGAAGGCCGCTTGCCGTTTGATGCGAATATCCGGCAGAGCTCGTCATATGCTGCGTTCAAACTGATGTCGTGTGCAGCAGCATAGAGATGCAGGACACCTCCGCCTTTGCCGCAGCGGTTGCATCGGAAAACGTTTTTCTCCAGTTTGACGTTCAGGTGTGCTTTTGTATCGTTGCAGAACGGGCACCGGCAATGGAGCTGTGTTCCTGTGTTTCGGACAACGTGTATACCGATCAGATCCACAACATCCTCAATGCTGCATGGCAGATTGCTGTTGATACCCAATTCCCATCACCTTCTTTCGTCATACTGCAGATCAGCTGGCTTTCTGCGATGCCGCCCGAACAAGCAGAATAGCACCTGCTTTCAGGGCATTGTTTCTGCCGGAGTAGAAGTTCACATACCAGTCCAGATCGCCCGGCTTACGGATCGCGATCTCGCCGAGTGTGACACCGGCATAGCGGCCGACATCAACAACGACGTTTTTCGCGTCCTCAAGCGTCATGGTATTCAGCAGTTCCTCCACGCTGGCAGCCTCGCTCCGTTTCCTGACCGGTTTGATTTCCGGCTCCCGAACCGGAGCCTGAAGAACCGGAGTCGCGGGTTCCGGCTGCGCCATCTGATGAACGACGCGGCTAGCTGAAGCCGGAAGATCGTCGTCCTCAGGAGGCAGCTCGATCGGGGCATCGGCGATCACATCGCCGAGCATGTCGGAAGAGCCGCAAAACTGTGTGCCGTAGCCGGCCGCCGCCAGGACTCTGCCAAGAGCGGCGGTTTCGGCGATCTCCAGATATCGGTCTCCGAATCTCTCGGAACTGACAAAACGCTGCGCACAGGCGCGGGCAATGTACTGCTCCGCCGGATCGTTCTTGTCGTTGTACAGGCGGCAGCTCACGACGGCTGACTTGTCATCGACACGGATGATCTCGGAATCGATCTTGCCTTCAGGCCGGTGCAGGCGGAACCAGAGGAGCCGATACTTCACATCGAGATACAGGCTCATCGTGCCGTCTTCATTTGACAGCTCTCTGGTGAACTCCGCGGGGTTGAATCCTTCTACGGCATTGATTGCCGGAATGGATCTGTTGTTGGTTTCCGTCATTGAATAATACCCTCCATTCATAAGCAGGAGCGTAGGGTTTCCCCCTACGCTCCCTCTAGTCATACCGCCCTGCGCTGTGTCTCGCGACTGTAATATGCCGCGATCCTGTCAGCAAGGACGGTGTTACGCTTATCCACATCGGTGCGATGGATGGCCGTGTAAACAGCCTGACGCTGGCCGATGAGGATCACTTTACTCTTTGCTCTGGAAATCGCCGTGTACAGCAGGTTTCTGCGAAGCATGACGTAGTGCTCTTTCAGCAGCGGGATGATGACAGTCGGAAACTCACCGCCCTGACTCTTGTGGATGCTGATGCAGTAAGACCAGTCCACATTGGCCATCATCTCTTCCGTATAGGCGACCACCCGGCCGTCACACAGCCTGATGGTTACGGAAGTCTCGCCGTCTTCGTCCGTGCTGATCGATTCGATCACGCCCACGTCGCCGTTTGATACCTCGGCCTGGTTCTTTGTCTGGATGATTCTGTCGCCCTCGCGAAAGAGCTTCGTTCCGCACTTCAGTTCCTTCACAGACGTCCGATGCGGGTTTACCAGGTCGCGGATCTCCGCGTTCAGGTTGTCGGCTCCGACAGCGCCCTTCCGCCGGAACGGGGAAAGGATCTGAACGCTTTCGACGCCGTGCTTATCGACCTCATCGAAATAGAACTTCATCACGAGGCTCGCAGCTTCCTGACCGTCCTGAACATCAAACATGGCAAAATCATCACCGTACTGCAGATGCGTGTCGTTGTGATTGACCGCATAGGCGTTCAGGTAGATCCTGCTGTTTTCAGCCTGCCGGAATACGGTGTCGAGGACCGCTACCGGTATCAGCCCGCAGCGGATCAGTTCGCGCAGGACGTTGCCCGCGCCGACAGACGGCAGCTGGTCCGGATCTCCGACCATGAGCAGCTGTGCGCCGGGCTTGATGCGCTGAAACAGCGCGTAGGCAAGACGCATATCAACCATAGAGAACTCGTCCACGACAATGAGATCAGCCGGAAGCAGTTCATAGTCATCAGACTCGATATCCTCATCCATGATGATCCCCATAGCGGAGTGGAGTGTGGAGGCCGGATATCCGGTCTGTTCGCTCATCCGCCTGCTTGCCTTGCCGGTAGGTGCAGCCAGCAGGATCTCGTGATCGGGATGTACTCTGTGATAGATGTCCAGGATGACCCTCAGCGTTGTCGTTTTACCTGTGCCCGGACCGCCGGTCATGATGGAGACTCTCTGGCTCAGGCACAGTTCAACGGCTTTCTTCTGAGAAGGCGCCAGCGTCTGATCCAGGATTTCCTCCGCCATGTGGATCTCATACGGCAGGTCCCGGATCTTTCTCACGGGTTCGGCCAACAGCATGGAGACCATACGCTTAGCCGCAGCGACCTCGCAGGTGCGCTCGAATGCCAGATATACGCGGTCGTTCTCGACGTAGATGTTCCCACTGTTGTGCTCTGTGGTCAGGGCGCTGCGGATGTCCGCCATTGGTACGACTTCCGTCTCGCAGTCCCTGTTGAGCAGTTCATAGCACTGGTTCAGCAGCACATCCGTCTGAAGAAACAGGTTCCCGGAGACTTTTGCCTCTTCCAGCACATAGTTGATCGCACCGGAATAGCGCAGCGGGTGCCGAAGGCTTACCTTGATCTTCCTGGCGATGGCATCGACTGTCAGGAACCCGAAACCGCGTATCCGGCAGAGCTGGAACGGATCGGTTCTGACAATACTCAGACTGGCGTCGCCGAACTTTTCCTGGATCTTCATGATCTTCTTCTCGGATACGTCAAACGGCGCGAGGTAGGTCGCAAGGTCACGCATCTTCCGCGAGTTCTGGTAGCTGCTGATGATCCGTTTGAGCTTCGCCTCTGCAATACCCTTGACGGACAGCAGCTGTTTCGGATCGTTATCCAGAACATCAAGAGTTCTGTCTCCGAAACGGGCTACGATCGCCTTGGCCGTTCCCGGGCCGATGCCTTTGATAAACCCGGAACTGAGATAAGCGATCAGGCCGTTCCGGTCTGTCGGCACGATCTGCTCGCATTTCTCAACGGCAAGCTGCATTCCGTATTTGGAAGGCTGCCACTTGCCGTCCAGTTCCACTTCGATCTTATCGGTTGCAGGCAGGCGGTAGCCAACAGCGGTGAAATGGATCTTCCGGTCGCTGAAGTACTGCGTCTGCCTCGCGGCCTGAGGAACGGTCTCATCCTTTGTGGAATAGGAGAAGATACAGAACCCTCCGTCCGACTGAAATATGATTCGCTCCAGCTTACACCGCATGGCATACACCTCCGCCCGCTTCAGAATGAGGGATTCCCGGCCGGTAGAGGATCGGGATGCCGAGCTTTTCAGCAGCGGCGATCTCGCCCTTCATGCCTTCCGAGATGCGGGAACCGTAGACAACCATCTGCGTGCACATGGCCAGCAGTTTCTGCCCAAATTCCAGCGCGAGAGCCCGTTCAGCGGGAACCCTGTCATCCAGTAAATACGGAAGATAAGCGTGCGGAGCAACAGCTCTGCAATTGAACTCTCGCTCCGCCATAACCATGTAGGTATTCGCTTTTGCAGCGTTTGCCAGCATCTCAGCCCGCGTAGGGGCTGAGAGCGGCGAACAGATATAAATGAGAGGCATTCAAAAGCCCTCCTTGTCCTGATACTCTTGCACTTCCATCTCAGATCGCAGACTTCACCAGCTTGAAGACCCGGCTTTCCGTCGTATCCACGTAATCATCGTAGAGCTCAGGATACTGGGCTTTCAGCTGAGAAAGCTTGTCCTTCGAGATGCCGGTGCGGAACTGCGGATTGAAAGAAATCTTGAACGAGACGCCGTTCCCGTCACAGCGTGCGCTGCAGGCGGTACCCATCAGGTCGGCAATCGGCGCATAGGCAGTCTTGATCTGGTCATCCAGTTTCCTGGACTGCTGATCCAGAATCTGCTTCTGAGCCTTCAGATCGCTGATCCGCTCAAGGACAGGAATGAATTCCGGGCCGACCATGACAGTCGGCTGAGACTTGTCCGCCGGTCCGTAATACCTGCTCAGCGCATCGAGAACCATGTCGGGCTTTTCCGTCAGAGGCGGTTCAACACGCCTGAGGACGTAGTTCTCCCAGAAATCCTGGAGCTGAAGGATATTGCTTTCCTCCTCATCCAGATCTCTCTCGATCTTCTGCCATACGAAGTCGTTCTCGTTATTGGAGAACAGGCAGGCGATGTACGCGACGTCGATGTTCATGACAGCCATGTAGTGCCGTACCTGGAGCTCGTAATGACGCGGAACTGCGCCGTTTGCCCAGAGATACTGCACGTCGTAGTGTGCAGTCTTGCATTCGAGGATCGCCTTCTTCCCGTTCGGGAGAGTGACGAAGCGATCCACGTCCGCAAGCATGAACGGATACAGAGGATGCTGGTACATCATCTGATCGCGGTACACCATGAGTCCGGTCTTCTTGGAGAAGATCTGCGCCACGACGTCTTCCAGCAGGTGCCCGATCTCAAACGTGATGGACATATCCCTGCCTTCGACTGCCGGCTCGATGCCGATCTTGTCGTAGTAGAGCTCTCTGGCAGTGCGGTACGGAGAGATTCCGAGCGCGGAGGCGACATCACTGCCGCCGATGCCTTTTCTGCGCCACGCAAGCCATTGATCCTCCGTCAGAGTGGCAGTGTTCACGAGCGCATTGGGCGTATAGTTCAGATTCAGTGCCATTATGTTATTCCTCCTCAATCAGTTCCAGATCGACGCTGCCGCATTCATAGCACTCAAGGTCGTCCACATCCACGAAGGACGCCACTCCCTGGGTACTGCCGCAGTTGCAGCAGCGCGCAGTTCTCAGATCTTGTGATGAATTTGTAAGATTTCCGTGTTCGTCGGCGAATATGTCTTCTTCAAAGAAGATTCCCGGCTCTTCCGTCTGGATATGCACGCTGACATGATCCTGCTGGCAGGCGTCCGTCAGAGTGATGCAGTCCGGATTATGCTGCGGGTACCCGTCAATGACACAGCTGTACGCAGACCAGGCAAACGACACGGGAAAAAGCACGGTAGCGACCGCGTTTTCCGGATCGGCCTCCGTCTGATGGGTCACATCGCTGATAACGCTTTCCCTGTCGTCGTCCAGAAAACTCCTTGCAAAGAAGCGCGTATCCGGCTCTTTGCCTGTCTTCCCGTGAATGTCCAGAAAGCGATTGACGAATGCGATCACACCGTCTCTCTTCCCGGTCACTTCAACATTTCCACAAGCCCAGTTCGGCATATCGGCACCTCCTTTACCACGTAAACGCGCCGGGGCGATCGTATTCCGACCAGTTCACATGAAGTGCTCTGGCCACGATCTCCTCAAGCTGCGCAATGCGGCTGCCGGAAGCACCTTCACACTGCAGGATGAAGATGACCTCGCTCATGGCTAGGTACAGTTCATACGCCGTGCAGGGCTTATCGCCGTTCTGTGCGATGAACATGTCCTGCGCCTCATAGCTTGCCTTCTTGGGCGCGCCAATTCTTTTCAGCACGCCGAGCAGCGTTGTTGCAGGATACCGGATCTCGATGTTCAGCAGTTTCGTCTGCTTCTCGATCGCCTCAGTGAAGCGGGCATAGAGAAGAGAAAGCTGCTCGTCGAAGTAGTCCATATCCGCGCCGTTCTTGTGGTTCGTCTTGATCGGATACCCGAGCGGAACCACTCTGCTTCCGTTGCCGAAGAGCAGGATGGGAAACAGATTCGCGCCGCTGACGCCGACGTCGGATGTCGTGAACCGGAGCCCGGGACGAATGGAGGTCTTGCTTGCTAGCCCCTTTGCCGCGACTTCACGGCGATAAGTGTCCAGCAGGTCATTGGCCTGCCCGTCGAGGCTCCAGATCGCTGTCACGATGCTGTGGTCAAAGTTTGCCGTCAGGAACGTGTTGCCGGGGAATGTGGTGTCCAGGTAGGTCTTCACCCGCTGGAACAGAGGGACCATCTCAAGGATCGCATAGTCTTTCGGATCACCGCCGTGAACGGCAGAGACCTTGTCGTCCGCGATCTTGATGAGGCTTTCTCCGTTGGCTACATCCATGCAGTAGTTGAGGATCTGTGTAAAGACGTCGGTGGATACTATGCTGAGTGCATAGCCGGAGATGCGCGCCCTTTCGAGGATCGTCTTCAGGGCGCAGGATCGAACGGGATAGTCATCCCCGTTCACGCTCAGGAGAATACTGGTGTTTTCCATCGTATCGGCCAGGATCTCGGCTTTGCCGTTGTTCCGGTAGATCTGCATATACAGATTACCAAGACTGCTGTCCCTTTCGATGGACTGGAACTGAAGACTCTTTGAGGGAGCTGTCATCCAGACGCTGTTCTCCTTTCGTTCCTCCAGAAACTCAAGAAACCGGTTGGGATCTCTGAATGAGCAACTGAAGTCGTCTTCGTAGATTTTGCTTTCCGTCATGAAATAACCGCCTTTCAAAATATTCTCAAACCCGCCGGTCAGCGGAATTTGGACAAAAAAAGAGCGCTTCGATTCGTCAGGTGACTAATCGCATGCGCTTAACAAATGCCCGGAGCCGATGCCCGCGAACATCTCCGTCTGAGTCTGATGCTCATGACTTGCTGCCTATTTGCTCCCGCCAGGGAAAAGAGAATCTAATAAGTACAAGAACATCATACTGTTTTTGAAAGGCTGCTGCTATGATACCTAAATCTACTCGAGTTTTTGCAAACGGCTTGTTTTTCTGTACACGTTATAAGAAGAGAAGCATCCGTACTATCCGAATGCTTCTCTTTAAATCTTTATATGCGTTTCAACATGGCTCTAGTGTAGTTGCTCATATCTTCAGGACGCTTAATATTGTACTTTTCAACCACCTCTGCGAAATAACAGTGGATGCTGACTCTGGACAATTCGACACTGCACCTGTCTTCATTTCCAAGGTCACCACGGGCTTCCTTCCACGGCGCTTCCCGATGTGTCATATTCCTAAGAGTTGAACCTGAATACCTTCCAAATGTTTTTATAATGCAGTCAAGAAACTCAGATTCCTGAATAGTTAATCCCTGCATGTCTTTTGCCAGAGATTCAGTCGGCGTCTGAAGCGGATCAGCACCATACCCTCTATATCTGTAATAAATTTCAGGATATACAGGACCATGCTGCCAGGCTTGACAAGGCACGTTGAACAACTCAACGCCAAATATTGCATAGTAAAAGGACTGTGCATAGTACAGGAGCTTTTGCAGCGCTAACGGTGTGATATCTGCACTGTTGCTGAGCAGATATCTCGTCACCAATTCGATCTTCTTTTCACCATACAATGGGAGAAGTTGATCAAGGGCTTCACGGCACTTTTTATATGCAGTCGAGGATATTTCCGCCTTGTTCCTTTCAAGATATTCGTTCATTAACTGAGGCGAGGCAAGCACTTCCTGCAAACGTGCAGAGTTTTCTTTAGATGGAAGCTGACCACTGACATATCGGTTAATTACGATATCTCCCATCCCAAGGATTTTTGCAAGAGGGCCGGCACCAATGCAGTATTTTTCAAGGATCCGGTTTACTTCGGACACGGTTATCAGGTTTGCTGCCTTGCGATAGGCATCCTCCCGGGACTGAACGTTGGCATCGTTAATCGCGCCAACATATACTTCTTCGCCGCACTCGGTACAATAAGCGGTCTGATGCACATAACTGAAGGTGATTCCCTTTACGGTGATATCCCGTTTGCATGCCTTCACAACATATTCTTTTTCTTCATTACATTCAACACAAAATGCAACAGGACGAGTTTCCATGGCCTTTCCTCCTTAAAACTAATGCATTAACAACTAATCAAACAGGCCGTTTTTATGAAACGAGATAACAATCACCATGTTATGCGTTTTGGTCTCTCTAATATACATCTTCAAATACAGTTTTACTGTCGTTTCTTCTCCATAGACATTAAATGTCGCATCTTTCAGAAAGAAAAACAGTTCCGACTCCTCATATCGCGAATTGGAGTTGGCTTCAACTTTAATGCAGTCATCAACGGTCAGAGATTTTAAAATGGAACGTTTTTGATCTTCACGCAGTGGGTATTCATCATCAAATTCTGTGTTTTTCCAACTTGGCCTTATCGTATATTCACCGGTAATCAGCAAAGGCCTCATTCTTTTGAGGAACGAGGGCCGGCACCAATGCAGTATTTTTCAAGGATCCGGTTTACTTCGGACACGGTTATCAGGTTTGCTGCCTTGCGATAGGCATCCTCCCGGGACTGAACGTTGGCATCGTTAATCGCGCCAACATATGCTTCTTCGCCGCACTCGGTACAATAAGCGGTCTGATGCACATAACTGAAGGTGATTCCCTTTACGGTGATATCCCGTTTGCATGCCTTCACAACATATTCTTTTTCTTCATTACATTCAACACAAAATGCAACAGGACGAGTTTCCATGGCCTTTCCTCCTTAAAACTAATGCATTAACAACTAATCAAACAGGCCGTTTTTATGAAACGAGATAACAATCACCATGTTATGCGTTTTGGTCTCTCTAATATACATCTTCAAATACAGTTTTACTGTCGTTTCTTCTCCATAGACATTAAATGTCGCATCTTTCAGAAAGAAAAACAGTTCCGACTCCTCATATCGCGAATTGGAGTTGGCTTCAACTTTAATGCAGTCATCAACGGTCAGAGATTTTAAAATGGAACGTTTTTGATCTTCACGCAGTGGGTATTCATCATCAAATTCTGTGTTTTTCCAACTTGGCCTTATCGTATATTCACCGGTAATCAGCAAAGGCCTCATTCTTTTGAGGAACTCGGCTACTTTTTGACAATCGGCTTCGGTTAACTTAGCACTAATAGGAATCACCTCGTCGTCCATGGTACTGATATTATAATTCAGGAGATAAGATTTTGTCAATATCTTATCTCCATTTTAAGGTTTGGAGTTTAGAGAATTCCAATTTGCCGCAAAGCGATTTCACACTCTCGTATGAGCTTCAGTTGACCTCTGTCTGCAAAAGGTTCCAGATTCGCTATCATCTTATAGCGCCGCTTGCACAAATCACTTCTGCTGCTACGAGTGCTTTCATATTTTGTATTTCGGATTATTTCGATGCTCTCCATTATTGTTTCTTTCTGCTGAACGATTAGATGCTCAGTGGCTCTGCGCAGTTTCTCATCCGGGATTAACTCAGGGTGATCCTGAGGGAGAGCTAGAACCGCTCTTGCCCACGCAGCCTTATCAACCTTCTTTTTTCCGAAGCCGAACAGGGTCAGTCACCTCCAAATAAATCGTCGTAGAGCATCATTTCTTCAATGCTGTACGGTCGATTATTATAATCCCGCTGCATCTTTTTATAGGTCCTGTCGTCCACTTCGATCGTCCGCGTTTCCATGACGGTTTTCTTAATTCCGAGGAAGCCCCGCTTCTCAACCGGCACCTGCACCTTGATTCTATGCTTCATGAGGCTTCACGCTCTTTCGTTCCTGCGCCATAGCAGGAAAGCTTGAATGCCAGGACCGCCACCGAACTGTATGTGACATTGTTGCCTTGTTTAATGTAGTCGAGCAGGACTGCCTGGCGTTCAATATCACAAGCACAATTGAGAGTGCCGGACACGAACTGATCGTCGTCAAGCAGTTTCCGGAGTTTGCCTGTCAGCTCTTTCGTGATCTCCGGAGTATCTTCCGGCAGGATATCCGCTTTCTTTTTGTGGCTCATCTCAGCAATCTCCTTTCTGCCTTGCGTCATTCTATCTTGGCACCCGGCGCTCAACAAACCATCGCCCGATGATATTGCCGGTCATGTTCGTCGTCCGTTCAAAGAACAGGAACTTCTTCTGACCGTGCACCATAATGGTGTACCGGTCTCCCTGACCGCCTGCTTTTGCGGCGTAGGAAGGCCGGATATCCACCACTCGATCTATTTCATATGTGATGCCATCCTCCCAGATCAGTGATCTGGGGAGCATCACCCCGTCGGAGTTGAACTCCGCATTCACGCCCACATAGGCTTTATAATCCGCGCCTGTCTCCATAGTTTTCAGTTCAGCGGCTTGCTGATGTCGCGTTTCAGGAAATCGCCATGCGCAATGTGAGGAGCTCGCACGGGGTATCCCTCTTTTTCCATGATGCGTACCTTGAAGTCCAGAAGCTCCGGAGGAACGCCCAGGAAGCTGGATGCCTGGAACAGCGTCATCTGATCGCCGAATGCCTCAAGCGCCTCGTCATCCTCAACGAGGAACTCTGCAGCAAACACGTTCGCTTCGTATTCCATCCTGTCCGTTTCATCCAATACGGCAAACTCGTGGAACGCCCTGATCGCCGGACTGCAGTGCAGAACCGCATGGCCAAGTTCATGGGCAAGAATGATGCGCTGGATCTCCTCAGAAAGGTCGCTGTTGAGCATGATCAGCTTGCAGCGTGCGTTGACCAGAAAGAACCCTTTACAGGAATCCGGGTTCGTTCCCATCGGTGCATGGGAAACACGGATTTTCAGCGCCTCACAAATATAGCGCAGGTTCTCGGTCCGGTATTTTGCTTTCAGGCGAGCGACTTCACGTTTGATTTGTTCTGCCCGCATTTCCTTCACCCTCTTTCCAAAACAGAGTATCCGCCGATCCTACGAATACAAGGTAACAGATAAGGTGTCCCTAAATCCGTACAGTATCGGCCACGTCGGATATTACTTCTTATCCGTTCTGAGCTTTTTGGGGGTGAACCGCTGCTTGGCGTCCTGCTTGGTCTCCATGTACGCCTGCATGACGGCCTGAAAGAACAGGTCCTTATCCTCCTGAGGCGTGTTGCCGCCGGCGAACATCGCCTGCACACCGTCAAGGAGCTGCTGCATGTCCATGCCGGCTTTCCTGCCATACGTAGCGCGAACTCCGTCCACATAGGGAGCTTCATCAAGGCCGTAGGTCACGTCCTCGATATCCGGGTTGGTCAGATATGCTTCAGAGACGCCCAGAACCGTGCAGAGCTTGCGCAGGTTCAGCGCGTGCGGTTTGACGACGTCCTTCTCATATTTGGAGATGGTACGCAGGGACACCTCCACTTTTTCCGCCAGCTCGGTCTGCGTAAGCTCCATTTCGATTCGCCGATCCCGAATCTTCTCTCCAATGCTCTTCATGGTAAACCTCTTTCCGCAGGCATCCATCAAAAAGTCAAAAGTTCTATTGACAAGGGTGGACCGGCCTGCTATTGTTTAATTGGAACTTGTAGGAACTTTTTAGAACTCATCGGAACTTTGAGCCCATTATAACGGGCAAATGTGAACTTGTCAATAGGAATTAATAGGAATGTTTTAGAACTTTCTGCTGATTCCATGAGAAGGAGGAAGTACCGATGAGCGAACGGGTCGTGTTCCACAGCGATCTCAATAACTGCTACGCCAGTATTGAGTGCATGCTGCATCCGGAACTGAAGGGGAAGTACATTGCTGTCTGCGGCAGCACGGAAGAAAGGCACGGGATCGTACTTGCGAAGAACCAGCTAGCGAAAAAATGCGGCGTCAAGACCGGCGATGTGATCTGGGAGGCAAAGCAGAAATGCCCGCAGCTCACTATCGTTCCGCCGCACATGGATGAATATCTCAAATTCTCACGGATCGTGCGAAGCATTTATCTGGAGTACTCTCCGGAAGTGGAGTCGTTCGGGATCGACGAGAGTTGGATCGAGATGACCGGCTCACCGCTGCTGCAGAAGAAGACGCCAGTCGACCTGGCAAATGAGATCCGGGAACGAGTCAAGAACGAGGTTGGGCTGACGGTCTCTGTTGGTGTGAGTTTCAATAAGATCTTCGCAAAACTGGGTTCAGACATGCGCAAGCCGGATGCCGTAACCGAAATACGGGAAGATAACTTCAGGGAACTGGTGTGGCCTCTGCCGGCTTCCGATCTTCTTTACGTCGGTCGTGCTACCGACGCAAAGCTTCGCAAATACGGGATCCATACGATCGGAGAACTCGCACGTTGCGATGTGGATCTGCTGGAGCGCGCCCTCGGAATCAACGGGCGGAAGCTGTGGATCTACGCAAACGGGCTGGACTCTTCGCGTGTCATGCCATGTGACTATCAAGCGCCGATCAAGAGCGTCGGGCACGGGATTACCTGCACTGCGGATCTGCTCTCACCGACGGAAGTGAGGCGTGTACTTCTGGAACTGAGCCAGGAGGTTGGCCTGAAGCTTCGTAAGCACAAGCTTGCCGCAACAGGTGTGCGCATCTACGTCCGTGACAACACCCTGGCATTTCGGGAGTACCAGTGCCGGCTGCCGTTTCCGACGCAGAGCTACCTGGAGATATCCGAAGCAGGATTCTCTTTGTTTCAGAGGAAGCACGTCTGGCAGAATGATATCCGCTCGCTGACGATCAGCGCCATCGACCTGGTTCCGGAAAGCGCTCCGGTACAGTTGAACCTGTGGACGGATTTTTCAAAACATGCCCGGAAGATTGCACTTGAGAAGGCCGTGGAAGACATCAGGCGAAGGTACGGCCTGCGGTCCATCAATTTTGCGGCACTGACAGAGGGACTGCCGATCCCCATGAACAGAGAAGTGGAGTACAAAATGCCGAGTGTTATGTATCACTAACAATAAAGCGATTCCCTGGCTGGCCATCGCTATCTGAACAGGGGTACAGAGTGTACCTACATTGAAGAAACGGAGATAAGAATGGATAAATTCAAAAGCTATCTTGAACAGTTTAATATTGCCGGCACCGTCACCGAAGAAGACATCGAGAAGACAACCGAACTGCTGCAGCTTTACGGTCCGGTGCTGCGGAGGGCATCGCACAGCATCGACGAAATGGAAGCTGAGTGCTATGAATCCAGACGTCAGACGGTCTCTGACTTCATCAATCTGGCTATTGACTATGACCATGACGGAGACCGGAAGCGCATTGCCGAGCGTCTGGCCGCGATGGGCCATTCCATGCAGCTGATCTCCATCATGGATGACGCGCTTGTCCTGATGCGGGATGATGTCTCGTGCAGCAAGGTCTGCTATGACATCATCCGGACACGCTACTTCAACGTCTACTGCAAATCCAACGAAGACGCTTTCCTGACTTTGGGGATCTCGTCCTCGACATACTATCGCAACATCAGGAAAGCGATCCGTCTTTACGCCGCTGAGCTCTGGTGCGTAGTCATTCCTGATCTGATTCTTCGTGAGCAGGAAAATGAGAGACGGAGTGGGAGTCAAATGAGAGAGCCGGTAGCAGTTTAATGACAAGAAATCGGGAGCTGAATGGAATTGTGACACGCAGTTGATCCCGCTATAATTGGTTATGCTGGAGGGAATACAGGCTCCTCGGAGTGATCCGAGGAGCCTGTTTCTTTCCGCCAATACCGGGAACTGAAAGCCGAGCATCTGCTTTTTGCAGGTGCCCGGCTTTTTTTGTTGCCCGCTTGGAGCGTGACCAATGAGGAAGCTCAATCTTCGGGCGAGAGGCCCGCCTCCAGATCGTTATTCGCAGCTAACAAAAAAACGATTTGGAGGAAATACTGATGAAAATCATCAAGATCAAAGACTATTACGGCAATTATCAGGAAGTACCGGTGGAAGACTCTCTCTATGAGGAATGGGTCAAGCTGAATAATGACGACCAGCGGATCTATCGGAGAGAGATGTATCACAGAAGCGGGATGTCTCCCGAAGAAGCGGTTGAGATGCAGAAGACGGGCAGCATCGAGGAACTTGTAGACGATCTTCTCCGAAGGGAGAGAAATGCCCATCTGTACGAGGCTATCTCTCAGCTGACGCCGACGCAGCAGAGGCGTGTCATGATGTTTATGGACAACATGAACTACACGGACATTGCACGCTCTGAAGGCGCTAAATTTGCACCGATCTATCGCTCACTCCAGGCCGCGTTCAAGAAGCTTCGCTTGCTGATGCGGGAATACGAGAAAGAATAATGTTGTTATGGCCTGTCCTGTTCCGTATTAAACTACAGGTTCAATGACAGAGCTGATTTCGGGCGTTACAATAAGCCCATGAATCATGACGAGGTGAAGAAAATGAATTTGAAAGAAGCTTTCCGTTATCCTGAGAGATGCCTTTATATCGGTTTCGGATCTTTTCCTTCTCCGATTCCTTTGCCATGTGTTCCATAGGTGCCACCTCCGGAGGACTGCCAGGTCAGATTAGCAAAGCCGCTAGGGCTCTCTGCTTGCTTAAATTATAAAATCATCAGGCAGAAAGGAACAGAGACCCGCAGTACCGGTACCGATACTTGGTGTACCGTTTTTGCCGTTTTTTTCTTAATTTGTTAGTCCGCGGCCTGTCTCGTAAGTATTCTTTAGGACGACTTTATAACGTGTTCTAAAGAATGAGACAGGGGGCAATCCGGCGTGGATAACATGATAATCGCCAAGCGCATACAGCATTACCGCCATTTGGCCAAGCTGTCGCAGGAACAGCTGGCAGACCTGGTTGACGCTTCAGACACTTATATCCGCAAGTTGGAGGCCGGAGTCAGGATACCGTCTCTAGATATGCTGCTGAAGCTGTCAGCCGCACTAAACACTACACCCAACCACCTTCTGCTATCGGCGAGCAATCTGGGAAAAAACGTAAATGCCAGCATCCTCGATCTCCTGAGCGACTGTACACCGTCAGAGTTTTTCGTACTTTATGAGAACATGTCAAACCTCAAGGAACTGCTTCGGGAAAGAGTCAAATAGGACTCATTTATTTTTTTACGTGAGCACGTTCTAAAGAACTCATTTACGTTCCGTAGCTTCTGTATCCATTCGTAGCCATCCATTATACTGCCTATAGAACGCTTTGTCGTTCAATAGGAGGTGTTCTGATGGATGCGATGGCGGTAGCAAAGCGCATAAGCACGGAGAGGAAAGCCAGGGGGATGACGCAGGAAGAGCTGGCTGCTAAAGCTGATGTTAGTACGACACATATCGGTGTGATAGAACGGGGCGTAAAGATACCAAACCTTGATACGTTCGTAGCGATTGCGAATGCGTTGGAAGTCTCGGCAGACGTATTGCTTCAGGATGTGGTGGATAAGAGCTGTGAAAATGCTTCTTCCGAACTCTCAAGACTGATTGCCGGTCAATCACCTGAAATGCAGCGAAAGATCTATCGCGCAGTAAAAGCACTCGTCGATAAATAAAGGATTTGGATCGTGATAGTTTCATGGTCCAAATCTTTTTTTATTCGACACGATTCTCTTTTTTCTGACAGGCTTCATATCTTATAATGCGTTCTAAAGAACCTATTCTAATTCTAAGGAGCTTGTTATATGAAAAAATGGAACTGCAATGATATCCTGCGCCAGGTTGCTGCTGAGAACGGCGTAACGCTGCAGGAGGTCCGGGCGGGGATACAAGAGACTATCGACGTCTGCTGGAATAATCCAGATCCCGCGATACATGCGAAGTGGGCGGCGATGAGCCCTCGAGGAGAGAAACCAAGTGTAGAGGAAGCGCTGTTGTTTCTGGCAACACTTGCCGCTACGGAGCAGCAGATGAGGCAGGAACAAAAGCGCTATCCATTCTGCTATTTACCCCAGTAAACACAAAAAGCCTCTGCCGGAGTTCAAAATTGGAACTCCGGCAGAGGCTTAAATCTTTTTTGAGTTTATATGGGTATAAAAAGGGCCTCGTTTCTACATTTATTATGAGAACATTTTAAGGAGGCTCATTATGAACACTCAAAAAGAAATCAATCTGGAGAATCTTCCTATCACCATGCGCGTGGAGGAGCTGATGCCGATACTGGGGATCGGGCGGAACACCGCGTACAATCTGGTCCGTTCCGGGCAGATCTTCAGCATCAGAATTGGGAGGCAGCTGAGAATTCCGAGGGCAGCTTTGATTGCCTTCCTTCGCGGAGAGGAATTCAGATAAGATTTCCTCTGTGATTTGCGACTTCTTCATGGTATAATCAGACCACTACAAGACATGAAGAATCCGCACAGAAGGAAGGAGGAATAATACGGTGATCTGATACCAATCTCCATCAACACCGACTACCTTTACCTCCTCACCGGGAAGCAGCTGGTCGATAATCTCATAGTCCATGCCCGCACCGGTGCGAACATTCAAACGGGAACCGTTTGTTACCACCTTGCCGGTTCCCATACCGCTGTCCTCGGACTCATCGACATTGTAAGTCCAGTCCTCACCGTTAAAGGAGAACACAATCGTTCCGTCCTCGTCAACCGATACGGAATAAGGAATCTCCTCCGAAGCCTGTTCGCCAGTTTCCTCCGAAGCTGTCTCAGCCGCTTCCGTAGCCGAAGATGCCGTATCATTGGTATAGGCAAACGCCGTCACCGAAAAAACGCTCATACACATTACTGCCGCAAGAAGGGCGGCACTCAGTCTTTTAATTTTCATTCTGCATTTCCTCCTCATTGATTGCATTGATTGTTTCCGGCTTCGGAGTCATATCCGAAGCAAACATACGAAGCAGCTCGGAAAGCTGATCCGGGGTCAGGTTCGCTGCATGAACCATATCGTGGATTTCAGAGTTTTCCTCCTCACGGTATCTCCGTTCCAGGTCTTTTACTCTTGCGTCCCATTCAGCCCGTTTCCTGCGTGCTTTTTCCAGGTCTGCACCAATTCTGTCTAACTTGGCACCCAACTTAGATCACCTCCTTAATTTCTGATTCTGCCGAAGCAGTAAAAATGCTGTTGCCAATAGCTCGTTTCAATCGAAGCATAAGAAATCGGATTTCCACAATGGATCATCATTCCGTCACCCACATAAATACCAACGTGCGATGCGCCGGAGGTATCATAGGTGCCCTGGAAGAAGATAAGGTCTCCCGGCTTTGCTTCACTTTTAGGGATAATGTCGCACACACCCATCAGGCCGTTTGCCGTCAGTCTGCCAACATTCCATCCATTGCCGCAGTTATTGATAACCCAGGAAACAAAACCGGAGCAGTCAAAGGAAGTGGAGGGATTGCTGCCGCCCCACACATACGGGTATCCAAGATACTTTTCCGCTTCTCGGATCATGTTGGCAAATCTGGTGTCCGTCAGGGCTTCTCCCGGAATGTCGTAGTCGGTGTATTCGCCGGTGACTGCATAGATGTCGTCCCCGAAGATGTCCGGGCGGTTCCCGCTTGTCTGGAGGAGAATACGGTATCGCTCCATTTCATCCTCTGTCAGACCTGAGCTTCCGATTACACGGTTCAAGCCCTTGTTTACCAGCTTCACATTCAGGATATAATACTCATACTCAACCTCAACTTCGTACTCGTATTCCTCCGTCGTAGTCTCGCCGGTTTCCGGGTCTGTGGATGTCGAGGTGCCGGTACGGGTCTCTGTACGGGTTCGAATTTCCACTTCTTCTGTCAAAATCAGCTCATACTGCTGATCGAACAGCCACCGCAGAGTGCTTTGCACTTCCTCACGGGTGTAATCCTCAAACTTCACCGTCAGATACGCCGCCAACTCATAGGGATTGTGGTTGATCTCATCAAGGTCATAACGGTATTCATCATAACCGCTGTGAGTGCGCTCAATGTTGTTGATCTGATTTCTCAAGGCAGCTTCCAGAGCCTTGTAGTCATTGTCTGCCCCGATGATGTCCTCGTCCTCGGCAGTAAAGGAAGTCCCCAGAATCACCTGCGTCCCGCCCTGAAACATGGCAGCACAAGAGGAGAACATACTGGAGATAACCATAAAAAGCAGTCCCGCCACCAGAACAAGCAGAATGGCTTTGGAGTGCGTCGTACAAAACTCCGTCACCTTTTCCGTAACTGTCTTGGCTCCCTGGGCTGCTTTTTTCGTACCCTTGGCAGCTGTTGTTTTCGTAGTGCTGTTACCGGCTTTGGCAGCTGCGTATTCTTTCTTGATTGCCTGTTTCTGCCGCCAGCGGGAAAACGGGTTGGAACCGGCATCCGGATTGTCCTTCTTGAACTTCTCATAAAGGGCATCCACATTGGCTTTATCTGACTTTTGCACCAACTTATCAGCCTTATCATGGGCTTTCAGCTTGTGGCTGTAGATAGCGTGATCGATGGTGTAGGCAGTGGATTCCACTGCCTTTGTCGTTTCCTGTGCGGACTGAACACCGACATTATCATCTTCATACTCCGATACCGCCCGATGCACCTTGGATGTGAGTGTCACAGCCGTACCACGGGTGGCAAGCTGTTTTGCCGAAGATGGGCGATCCACAGCCACGCTGTTGTCTGCCTTGCCGAAACGGAGCTTTGCTTTCCGGGAACCGGCGGCATCCGTTTCCTGACGCAGCTTGGTTGCCTTCTTTTTGGAAACCAGCTTATCTACCGCTTTTTCTGCTTTGTCAGCCGCTTTCTTCACCTTAGAATCCGCAAGGTCATCTTCGGTGAAGCGGAGTCGTGTCGGTTTCTTCGCCATACCTTACGCCTCCTTTGCTGTCACCACCTCATTCAGCTTCGTGGTCATAATGCGGTAGAGTTCCGTATCGGTCGGGAACCGGTCAATAAACGGCAGGATCACATTGCCATAGAACAGAAGTCCTTCGCCCTCACCGGAATTGGTCACATAGGACAGCTGGTGGGGAGATATATTCAGACGCTTTGCCAGAATCCCTCTGTCCTCGCTTGCCTGATTCAACATATAGATGAAGTCAGAGTTTTCGAGGATATTGGCAATCTCTGGGGAACGAAGCAGGTCTTTGACATTCTGGGTAATGCCGGTGGGCAAACCGCCCCATTTACGGAATCTTTTCCAGATTTCTACGGAGTAGGTGGCTGTCTGCTCCTCCTTCAAAAGCAGATGAAACTCGTCAATGTAGTATCTGGTGGATTTACCGGCACTTCGGTTGGCTGTCACACGACCCCAAACCTGATCCTGAACAATCAGCATACCGATTTTCTTCAGTTGATTGCCAAGCTCCTTGATGTCATAGCAGACCAGGCGGTTATTGATGTCCACATTGGTTCGGTTATTGAACAGCTTCAGCGAACCCTTTACATAGATTTCCAGTGCAGTCGCTACATGATGGGCTTCTTTCTCGTCCTGTTTGAGAAGTGCGTTATACAAGTCCTCAAGGACAGGCATATTTTCAGGAACCGGATTGTCAAAATATCTCTGGTAAATCTGATGCACACAACGGTCAATAACCGTCTTTTCAATGGGCTGCAAGCCGTCCTTACTTCCCATAATCAACTCGCAGAGGGAAAGAATGAAGTCTGCTTTCAGGGCAACAGGGTTATCATCCTCAGAGTAGTTGATATTGATGTCCATGGGATTGATATAGTTGGTACTGGAAGAACTGATCTTGATTACCTGACCTTCAAACTTGTGAACCAGCGCCGCATATTCTGCTTCCGGGTCGCAGATGATAATGTCATCATCCGTCACGAGGAACGCATTGGTAATCTCACGCTTTGCGGAGAAGGATTTACCGGAACCAGGCGTACCAAGGATAAGACCGTTGGGATTTTTCAGCTTCTTTCTGTCCACCATAATCAGGTTGTTGGATAAGGCATTCAGACCGTAATACAGGCTTTCGGCACCATTCTGGAACAGTTCTTGTGTGGTGAATGGCACAAAAATAGCCGTGGAACTGGTCGTCAGACCACGACGAATCTCAATCAGATTCTGTGCCAGCGGCAGACTGCTCATCAAACCCTGTTCCTGCTGGAAATCCAGTCGGCGCAGATTGCAGTTGTGCTTCTGGGCAATACTCTGTGCCTGGAACACATTGTTTTCCAGCTCCTGTTCAGTGCGCCCGGTGTTCATCACAAGGAATGTCAGCATGAACATCCGCTCGTTCTGGCTCTGTAATTCCTTCAGAAGTGCTTTTGCATCTTTGCCGTAGGTGGCAAGGTCAGAAGGAATAATGTCCATGTCATAACCGGAACGGACGGCCTTTTTCTGCTCCTCGATTTTGGAACGGTCAAGCTCCGTGATGGTTCGCTTGATGGTCTTGATGGCCGCCGTCTGGTCTACCGACTGGATGTGCATGGTCACGATCTGGCTGGACTCCATATCCAGAAAATCAGCCAGCATCCGGTCGGAAAGGTCAGAAGCGATAATTTGCAGATAGGACATCGAACCGTAGATGCTGCCCATCTGGAAGGTACGGCTGTTCTTAAAGGCAAACGCTGTCGGCGCAATAAAATCCTTTACGGACAATCCGGATTCCACAAGATACTTCCAGTCAAAGAAGAACTTATCATTGTCACCCATGTGGAACATGGAGTGCATCAGACGAAGCCGTTCCTTGCCGTTCATCGTGGATGCCATCACACCCAAACGGCGGAAGTTGTTGAGCAGGTCATTCTCGATATGGTTCAGTCTCGGTTTTGCCTGACGCATGGACTCTGCTTCGATGCCGAAGGTCAGGTATTTGGTCTTGGTCAGACCGTTATTACCCTGTGACAGCTGCTTTTTCAGAATCTGGCTGTACTCGGCACGAGAAGAATTGAAGTTGTCCTTTCGGAACGGGATACGGATGCTCTTTTCAAAGCTCTCCGCATCGGTACTCATGTTCATAAAGGACAGCTCAAACTGAACAGAGCTGTCGAAGAAATTCAGGAAACTGCACCACTCATCGAAAATGGCGGTTTTATCCTCCTGCTGTGCCAGCTGATAGTTGATGTCCTGAAACTGAATGGTCTTGGTGTAGTAGCTGTCTGTGACCCGGCAGATACCGTCCGGGAACATCCTCTGAAAGGGAATGGACTGCTGGGCGGTCTGGGGAATCCCATTGTCTTTCTTTGCCCGTTCTACAACAGCCTTAATTTCTCTCTGCTGCTTTCGATTCAGATTTGCAGGCATTTTTATTACCCTTGCCTGCGGTTTCTTTTTGAAAAACAATTCGCTCAACCTCCTTTTCAAGTTGATACTGACGCACCAGAGCGTCGTAATAGTTGTTCGTCTGATAAGGTCGAACCTTGGGACGAATAAACTTTGCCTGAATGAAATGTCCTGCAATGACTTCCAGCGGCTGACCGTCCTTTTCGTACATAGCCAGAAAGAACAGGGGAAGCATGACAATCATCATGGTCAGTGCCGCAAGGCTTACATTTCCTGTTCCTTTGACCAAAAAGAAAATCGGCACCCCAATGAGTGCCGCAGAGCCGAAACAGATCAGCTGTCGTTTTGTCAGATTGAAGAACACCTTTGTTTTTACCCTCGTCAGGTCACGGGGTACGGGGATATATGCTGCCACTGAAAACCTCCTTCCTTTAGTGGGCAGAGAACACGCCCTTTGCAAGAGAACCGGTCTTGAACAGGGTGAAGCACAGAAGAACCGTGTATCCCATTACACCCCAGATCGAAGCGATGATGTCCTCGCTGAAAGCGACCGACTGCACCAGCACCGCATAGATACCGACACAGATCATAATCAGGAAACCCTGGAACCCGATTGCAAAAAGTGACCTCAGATAGTTCTGTCCAACGCTGCTCTGTTCTCTGTTCCCGAAGGTAGCAAAAGGAATCGGAGCAAGGCTGACCATGAGATAAATCTCAATCATTCGTCCGTAAACAATAACGAAGATCACGATTGCCAATGCCGACATTGTGACCTGAACAATCAGGGATTGCAGGAACAGCCCTAATAGCGAACCGAGATCCATTGCCATCAGCGTATCTTCCATTGTTTCAAGTGCCGCCGCATCTATGGCGGTGTCTCCCGCAATGATACCGGCGCTGGCATTGATAACGTGCTGTGCCACATCGAACACAGCCATTGTGATATTGAATGTGTTTGTGATTAACATGACCGCAACGAAGGTCTTGAACACCCACTTGAAAAAAATCCATGTCTCAAAATTCGCCAGATTGTTGTGGTCGATAATCATTTGAATTAGCTCGTAACAGGCGATAAAGGTCAGTATCAAGCCTGCTATCGGGATAATCACTGACTCGGAGATGTTGCGTACCATGGCAAAGACACCCGGCGAGAAATTCGCCGGGGTCATGCCAACGGAGGTTGCTATCTCGCCAACCTGGTTGTTGACGGACTCAAACATCCCCGACAGATTTCCCATGATGGCTGAAACGAGCATTTCTTTCAGCCAGTCTGTTATCTGTTGGAGTATGCTGTCCAAAGGCGATTACCTCCTTTTTTACGGATTAACCAAAGAGACCGGAAAGCAGGGGTACAAGGGTGGTTCCGATGAGAGCGACACCGCCGCCAGCCATGAGCTGCTTCATACCCTGAGACTTAGCTCATGTTCGATAAAGAAGTAAAACCGCTCAAAAAAATTAGTACCATCATCGCCTGACCAAATCCGGCGTCAGCGCCGCGCCGGATTTGGTCAGCTCACTTTTCGGGCAAGTCCACCTTGCCGACAAAGCTGTAGTAAATCTCGATCTCCTGCGTCCTCTGCTTGCCGCGCCGCTTGCCGTCCAGCGCCATTGCTTCATGCACGACGATCTTCTCCACAAACTCGCGGAGCAAGGTCGGCGTCAATTCCTCGAAGCTGGTGTACTTGCGCACGACGTTCATGAACTTCTCGACGTTCGCGCTGGCCTCCTGCGCCTTATCCAACTCCGCTTGAAGCTGCGCGACGCACTTCTTCAGCGTCGCCTGCTCCTGCTCGTAGTCGGCGGACAGCTCGGTAAAACGTTCATCCGTAATGCGTCCGCTCACGGAGTCCTCATAAAGCCTCTTGAAGATGCCTTTCAGCTCCGCGATGCGCTTCTCGGCGGCGTCCAGCTCGCGGCGGCGGGCGGCGTTCTTTTTCTTGCCGCCGTCCTCGGTCTGCGCCATCAGCAGCTTCGCAAGCTGCGCTTCATGCTTGGCGGCGTAGCCGGTGATCGCGCGGAGGTTGGCGGTCACGCCCTCGGTCAAAAGGTCGGTGCGGATGAAGTGCGACGTGCAATCGGCGGTGCGCTTCTTGTAGCTGCCGCAGATATAGCAATCCTGCTTGCGCGTCGGCGTGTCGTATCTCTGCTGGTACATGAGGCTCCCGCAGTCCGCACAGAACACAAGACCGGAGAACAAGCCGACCTCGCCGTAGCGGTTGGGACGTTTGCGCTGTTTGCGCAGCTCTTGAACGCGCTCCCATGTCGTTTTGTCGATGATCGGCTCATGGGTATTCTCAAAGACCATCTGCTTGTCCTCTGGATTTTGGACGCTGGCCTTGACCTTGTACGACACCTTCTCGGTCTTGAAGTTGACCGTGTTGCCGATGTACTCCTGACGCTCCAGAATGTGCGCAACGGTGTTTGCAGACCATCGGCACGGGTAGTCCGGGTAGTAGCGCCGCGTGTTGCCTGTGCGCTGATACTCGACCGTTCCCGGCGTCGGGATATTCTGCTCGGTCAGCGTCCGCGCAATCTTTCCCGGCCCGTTTCCCGCGAGGCAGAGCGCGAAGATTTGTTTTACCGTCGGCGCGGTTTCTTCGTCGATGACAAACATACCATCCTCGCCCTTGATGTAACCGTAGGGCGGCTGACTTGTCAGCGGCTTGCCGCTCATGCCTTTGGATTTGAATACGGCCTTGATCTTTTTGCTCGTATCCCTCACCATCCATTCATTAAACAGGTTTTTTAACGCGCTGAGTTCGCTGTCGCCCTGTGCGCTGTCCACGCCGTCGTTGATGGCGATGTATCGGACGCCCTTGCGAGGGAAAACCATTTCCGTATACATCCCGACTTGCAGGTAGTTTCGACCGAGGCGGGAGAGGTCTTTCGTCACGACGGTTTTGATCTCGCCGTTCTCGACGCCCTCCATCATTTCGGTGAAGCTCGGCCTATCGAAATTTGCCCCGCTCCAACCGTCGTCCACGAAAAACTTGTAGTTTGTCAAGCCATGATCGCGGCAATATGTTTCCAACATCCTGCGCTGATTTTGAATCGAATTTGACTCGCCTTGCAGTTCATCGTCGCGGCTCAATCGGCAATACAGGGCGGTAACGGGAGCTTGGGTTGCTTGCTGTCTTAGCATTATTTCTCCTTTCCAACAGCGCCTTGCCCCGCTATTCCGTTGGGAACAGTATAGCGCAGGCAAGGCGTTTTGTCAGCTTCTTTATCACTGTCATACTGACAGAATTTTACTCGATGGGATTATCGCAAGTGACGGCAAAAAGAAAAGCGTCATGGATTGCATTTTGCAAACCACGATGCCGTCAGCGGTCGATGCCGCGCTCCTTTTTCTGCGTCCTCTGTCGGTGCTTTACGTCCTCGACGCATTTTTGGATGTTGAGCAGTGCCTTTACCTCTTGCCAGATCTCCGCGTGCTGCGCGTCGGTGACGGCGATCTCCTGCTGTAACCGTGATCGCTCCTGCTTCCAGCTTGTGACGGGCAGCTTATTGTCGGCGGCATACGGTTTCAGCTTGCGGCGCGCCATGTAGAACAAATCCAACTCGCGCTCATGCGTCCTCGCAAAATCCTCGCGGCGCTTCTTGAAACGGATGCCGTTCATCTGGTCGTAGATGGGCTTGAACTCCCAATAGTTCTCCGCCTGCCTCAGAAGCTCGTCGATCTCCTTGACGCGCGCCCGCCTCCGATTGCTCGCGTCTTTTACCTCGCCCATATGATGAT
>Ga0256405_10003997_pt1 | contig 28824 bp, 23 predicted proteins | sample RumenRJG_02DNA_FD_189096 | JGI IMG/M metagenome (GOLD analysis project Ga0256405, IMG submission 189096) | Bovine rumen microbial communities from Lethbridge, Alberta, Canada - RJG_02 | ecosystem: Host-associated > Mammals > Digestive system > Stomach > Rumen | place: Canada: Alberta... | reverse complement strand
TTTTCGCTTGTTTTCTAATTGCAACACTAAGATAAGTGAAAAATCTGACACGGCAAAATCCTGGGCAACTTTTTGTTGCTCAGGAACTTATAAATTAATTTAAATCAAAGTGTTGCGGAATTAAGGGTTACTTTGCATATTGGTACGGTTTTAAATGGTTGTTGTATCTTGTTTATTTTGCACTTACAAAAATACAAACCAATTATTATCGTACCAACTTTTTGCTCAGAAAACTATGAAAAACACCGAGGGGGTGCCTCACGGCAGGGGGCTCGCAGCCCACGAGAGTGGTGTCTCACTTGTCTTACTCTATCGTTAGCGTCTGCAAACATAGTAACTTTTGGGGTTGTATTGTTCTACCGAATATAACGGGGGCTCACGCCCCCGCCTATACACTGACGCCCTTGCAGGGCTCCTGCCTATGATCTCGACCTTATTTGCGAAACTTGAATTAACCTAATATCTCCTGGAGGATGGCAACGGCAGCCTCAACGGTCTCTACATCACTGATGATCAACGAACGTTTTCCCTTCGTCTCACGCAGACGACAGCGGCGCACATGAGTGCCGGCATAATCGAGCATCTGTCCGAAGACCTTACTCTGATAATAAGCACTCAGGGGGTTGGAAACTAAATAAAGGATCATCTGTTTCTGCTTGAGCATGATCTTCTCACAACCCAACTGCTTACCCAAACGCCGCAACGGCACAACATACAAGAGTTCGATACCCTCATGGGGAACCGGGCCGAAACGGTCGATCAAGTGCTGTTTGTACAACTCCAAGTCAGTATCGTTCTTGATCGTCTCCAACTCCCGATACAGCAACATTCGTTCACTGCTCGACGGCACATACTGGTCGGGCAGGTACATCTCCAAGTCACTCTCTATCGAACAGTCATCCACGAAGTCATCACCGGTAATCTCCTGTCCCTGTCGGATTTCCTCCTGGTACATCTCACTGAACTCATCGTTCTTCAGTTCTACCACAGCCTGTGAGAGGATCTTCTGATAAGTCTCATAACCGAGATCCTCCATGAAGCCACTCTGCTCAGCACCCAACAGGTTGCCAGCGCCACGGATATCGAGATCCTGCATAGACAGATTGAAGCCGCTACCTAACCCCGAGAAGGTCTCAAGAGCCTCCAGACGGCGGCGCGCCTCGGGGTTGATGCTGGCCAACGGGGGTGCCAACAGATAACAGAAAGCCTTCTTGTTACCGCGCCCTACCCTGCCACGCATCTGGTGGAGGTCGCTCAATCCAAAGCGGTGGGCATCATTGACGATGATCGTATTGGCATTGGGGATATCCACACCATTCTCCACGATGGTAGTAGAAAGCAGCACATCATAGTCGTAGTTGATGAATCCCATGATAATCTTTTCCAGTTCTTCGGGTTTCATCTGTCCGTGGGCAACAGCGACACGGGCATCGGGAACATATTTTCGGATCATCAACGACAATTCCGGAAGGTTGGAGATACGGTCGTTAACGAAGAATACCTGTCCGTTACGACTCAACTCGAAGTTGATAGCCTGCATGATGATCTCCTTGTCGAAGGTATGTATCTCGGTATTGATAGGATAACGGTTGGGGGGTGGTGTCTGGATGATGCTCATATCGCGGGCACCCATCAGGGAGAACTGCAGTGTTCGTGGTATCGGTGTGGCAGTCAGCGTGAGCGTATCCACATTCACCTTCATCTTACGGAGTTTTTCTTTGGTGGACACGCCGAACTTCTGTTCCTCATCGATGATGAGCAGTCCGAGATCTTTGAAGACTACCGATTTGCCAATCAGTTTGTGCGTGCCAATGATAATATCGATCTTGCCGGCCTTCAGATCGGCAAGTATCGCCTTGGTCTTGGCGGCACTACGGGCACGTGAGAGATACTCCACCGTGACGGGGAAATCCTTCAGTCTTCCGCAGAAGGTCTGATAATGCTGATACGCCAATACCGTGGTGGGCACCAGCACAGCCACCTGTTTGTTATCGCAGGCAGCCTTGAAGGCCGCACGTACGGCCACCTCCGTCTTACCGAATCCCACATCGCCACATACCAGACGGTCCATCGGACGACTGCTCTCCATATCCCCCTTCACATCCTGTGTAGCTTTCAACTGGTCGGGGGTGTCCTCATAGAGGAAGCCTGCCTCCAACTCATGTTGCATGAAGGTGTCATGACTGTATGCAAAACCTTTCTCTTTGCGCCGGGCAGCGTATAGCTTGATCAGGTCACGGGCGATATCCTTGATCTTCGTCTTCGTACGTTCCTTCAGTCGATCCCAAGCCCCCGTGCCTAAGGTTGACAGTCGTGGCGGTGTCTCACTGTCTTTCCGTTTGTACTTACTGATCTTATACAGGGAGTGGATAGAGACATCCACCTTGTCGTTGTTAGCATAGGTGATGCGGATCATCTCCTGATAGGAATCGCCGGAGGGCACACGCACCAAACCGGCAAAGCGCCCGATACCGAAGTCGACATGCACGATATAGTCGCCGGGCTCCATCTCGCGCAACTCCTTCATGGTGAGAGCCATCTTACCCGTGCGGGCCACATCACTGCGGAGATTATACTTATGATAACGGTCGAATATCTGATGATCGGTGAAGAAACAGAGTCGCAACACATTATTGGCAAAACCCTCATGGATGGTCTTGTCCACCGGCACAAACTCGATATGCTTATGTTCGAACTCCTCACTGGCAAAGATGTCCAGCAGACGCTGTTGCTGTTTCTGACTATCGGCAAGGATATACAACTTATATCCCTTCAGCATATAGTCCTCCAGCGCATTGGTGAGCAACTCAAAATTCTTATGGAAGAGCGGTTGGGGGGTGATGTCACAGGAGATCGTGGCCTGCGGCGTATCAGTGGGTTTACTGCCGAACTCTATTCTTCTGAACGACTGCACGTCCTCCGCGAAGGCACTGCCACTCAGCAACATACGCTCTGCCTTGAGCTCTTTCATAAGTTCCTGTTGCTCCATCTCTGTCTTTCCCTCGAGCCGTTCGGTGACAGCCTGTGAGGAGAAGCCTTCACGGTAGGTGCGGTCGACCACATCCTTGACATAAGAAAGATCCTTCACCGCCAACAGTGTCTCTGGCGGGAGAAAACGGAAGAAAGAGATTTTCCCTTCCGTAGTGTTCAACTCAGGCACGATCTCTATGGACTCCTTCTTGTCACGCGACAACTGACTGTCCACCTCAAAGGTACGGATGGAGTCGATCTCATCACCGAAGAAGTCGATACGGTAAGGATACTCATGACTGAAAGAGTACACATCCATGATACTGCCACGCACGGCAAACTGCCCGGGCTCATAGACATAGTCCACCTCCTTGAAACCAAACTCACGCATCATCTGCTGCAACACGATATTATCATGTGTCTCGCCTACCTTCAGACGGATAGAACGCTCATCGAGTTTCTGCTTGGAAACCACCAACTCGGCAACTGCCTCTGGGTGCGTGACGATATATAAAGAACCGGAAGAAGACTCAGATGCCGCAGAGAGACGCGCCAACACCTCTGTGCGGAGGATTCCGCTGGCAGCATCCATCTGTCCGTATTTGATCTGTCGACGATAGGAAGAGGGGAAATAGAATACCTGTTGGTTGCCCAACATCTGCTCCAGATCATGATAGAAATAACCAGCCTCATCAGCATCCTGTAAGACAAAGAGAATCACTTGTGATGTGCGCTGGGCAGCAGACGCAAAGAGAACGGCCGGGGCAGAGGCCATTAATCCCTGCAGGAAGATGTGTTTCACAGAAACATCCTCCATATATTTCACTAATGCCGCCGACTGTGGCGAGCGTGCATATAGCTCTAAAAGATCTTTTATAACCATATTGTTCGTCTGCAAAGGTACGAATAAGTGAGCAAAAAAGAAAGAATTATTTGTTTATTTAAGTAGAAAAGACTACCTTTGTAGAAAATATCCAGAATATGAACAGTAGTGACAGCATTGTAATCATTCCCACCTACAACGAGAAAGAGAATATCGAGAAAATCATACGTGCCGTATTCTCCTTAGAGAAGTGTTTCCACATCCTTGTCATCGACGACGGATCGCCCGACGGCACTGCATCCATCGTGAAGTCGCTGATGGCTAATGAGTTCGCAGAGCGGTTGTTTATCATCGAGCGCTCCGGGAAACTGGGCTTGGGCACTGCCTATATTACTGGTTTCAAATGGGCTCTGGAGCATGACTATGAGTATATCTTTGAGATGGATGCCGACTTCAGTCATGACCCCAATGACCTGCCCCGACTCTACGCAGCATGTCATGATGAGGGTTACGACCTGGCCATCGGCTCCCGCTATATCAGTGGCGTGAACGTGGTCAACTGGCCTATCGGTCGAGTGCTGATGAGTTATTTCGCCTCTAAGTATGTGCGTATCGTAACGGGATTCAAGGTTCACGACACCACTGCCGGTTTCAAATGCTACAAGCGCAGGGTGCTCAAGACCATCGAACTGGATAAGATCCGATTTAAGGGATACGGTTTCCAGATCGAGATGAAGTTCACGGCCTACAAGATCGGCTTTAAGATCAAGGAGGTACCCGTTGTCTTTGTCAACCGCCGTGAGGGCGTGTCGAAGATGAGCGGCGGCATCTTCGGCGAGGCATTCTTCGGTGTGATGCGCCTGCGCTGGGATGGGTGGTTCCGCAAATACCCCGCCATCCAAGAATAGGGAATCTATATCCTGCCAATACTTTACTTTACCATGAAATATCTCTATCGTATCTATCTCGTGTGCGTTGCCGCACCTCTTATTATTATACTGACGATCCTTACCACCATCGTTATTGCTATCGGCATGTCGATAGGCAATGGACATTGGTTCGGCTACTACCCCGGCAAGATATGGGCATGGCTGATCCTGAAGATCCTCTTTATCCCTGTGAAGGTGGAAGGACGGGAACATCTGAAGAAAGGCGAGTCGTACGTCTTCGTCAGCAACCACCAGGGGGCTTTTGATATCTTCCTGATCTTCGGTCATCTCAACCGTAACTTCAAGTGGATGATGAAGTGGCAGTTGCGCAAGATACCATTTGTGGGTTATGCCTGTGAGCGCTCGCATCAGATATTCGTTGACAAGCGCACACCCAGCAAGGTGAAAGAGACTTATACCAAAGCACGAGAGATTCTTAGAGAGGGTATCTCCTTAGTGGTTTTCCCAGAGGGAAGCCGCACCTTCACCGGACATATGGGCATCTTCAGACGTGGTGCTTTTATGTTAGCCGATGAGATACCGCTGCCCGTAGTACCCCTCACCATCAACGGATCGTTTGACATCCTGCCCAGAGAGAAGAACGGAAGAACCATCAACTGGCCCGAGTGGCATCCCATGTCACTGACGATCCATGCACCTATCTATCCCGAGGCTCGTGGTCATGAGTATATCAAAGAGGCCATGGAGAAGAGTTATGAAGAGATCATGAGCAGTCTGGTGCCGGAATATCAGGGGTATGTGGAGAACCCAGACCAATAGAAAAATTGAAAATTGAAAATTGAAAATTGAAAATGACTATAAGTTTTTAATTATCAATTATTAATTATCAATTATCAATTATTTCCTGTGTAACGTGATGACGACGATCTCTGCCGGCACGCCGAAGCGGAAGGGGATAAAGCCACCGATACCCGTACTTACATTGATAGCATGGTCGCCCTCCTCATAAAAACCGGAATACTCATCATAGTTGAGCATCACAGGAGAGAAGCCGAAGAGCTTCACCTGTCCGCCATGGGTATGACCACTCAGCGTCAACTGACTCCTTCCATCAGGCAGGATATGGCGTCGCCATGCACTGGGATCATGCTGCAGCATCACCACGAAAGCATCGTTCTTCACACCATCTAATGTCTTTTTAATATCACCTTTCGGTGGGAAGGGTGGTAATCCGTCGTTCTCCATGCCGGCAATGACCAGGGAATCCTTACCGTGATAGAGCACCCGATGCTCATTCATCAACAGGCGCCACCCGATAGATAACTGTTTCTTCTGTAAGAGGATCTCGTTCATCCGCATGGTGGCAGAGTCGCGGTGCATATACATCGAGTAATCATGGTTGCCCAATACAGAATACACCCCATCCTTACACTGCAGACGGGCCAACACCGACTGAACGTCATCCAACTCATTGGCATAGATATTCTGCAGATCACCCGTAAACACGATCATATCGCCATGTTGCGCATTGATACTGTCGATAGCCTTCTCCAAGAGGTGGACATTCCTGTCGGAGAACGATCCCACATGGGCATCAGTAAACTGCACAATACGATACCCATCAAAAGCCTTTGGGATATCAGCATGGTAATAATCCACCTGACGGATTTTCAGTTTCTGCAGTCCTATCGTGGATCCATAGATGATGACATATACTAAGAACAGAGCCAACAGGAAACCGATCAGGTTACCCCAATTCTTCTTTGATTTCACCGCCCGGCAGATCATCCATCCGACAAAAGAGAAGAGGGAGAAGGCCGCCTTCGGGAAGACAAGAAGCCCTAAGAGAAAGAGGAAGATAAACAGTGTATCGGGAGGCGTGGGCGCGAAATCCCTGACGAAGGCCAGACAACAGGTGTATATCACCATGGCCACGGCAGGTATCCACCAAAGGATCCGTTTCCAGAAGGAATATCCTTTCTTCTTCCTGAGATAGTGAACATCTATATAGAGGTCAGGAAGGAGAATGAGAAGGATCAGAAAAAAGAATATTCGCGCGATCATAGGGTCTAAGGATTATCTGAACGCAAGTGCCTCACCACGGTATGTCTCATCGAAGACACCCTGATTAAAAAGATGATGACCATTACAGAAGGTATGCATCACCTTCCAGTTGAAGGTATGTCCCTCTAACGGACTCCATCCGCATTTACTCTGAATACAATCTGGTGTGAGTATCCAGGGGTTGTTGGGCGACACAATCACGATGTCTGCCTTGTATCCCTTACGCAGATATCCACGGTCACGTATCTCAAACAATGAGGCAGGCTGATGACACATCAGCTGCACCAGACGTTCGATAGGCAACACACCCTCATCCACCAACTCCAGCATGCTGACCAACGAGAACTGAATCATCGGCATACCGGAGACAGCACGTGCTGCCCCACCCTCTTTCTCTGATAACAGATGAGGAGCATGGTCGGTGCCCACCGTGGTGATCTTACCGTTGGTGAGTGCCTTTCTAAGGGCATCACGGTCATCGGCACTCTTCACGGCAGGATTACACTTGATACGGGTACCCAACGAGGTATAATCGTCTGAGGAGAACAACAGATGGGCTACCACCACCTCTGCCGTTATGCGATCATTATCACCAAACAACGACAGTTCTTTAGCCGTGGTGACATGCGCCACATGCAACTGTGTGCCGTATGTCTTTGCAAGATTCACGGCCAAGGCTGTTGACTGATAACAAGCCTCCACGTCACGTATCTGGGGATGCAGCTCTACGGGAGGATCATCTCCATAGCGCTCTTTCGCCTTCTTCATATTCTCATTGATACGCGCCGTATCCTCACAATGCACCATCACCGGCAAGGTAGCCTCCCGGAAAATCTTTTGGAGAGACTCCCGACGATCCACCAGCATATTACCCGTACTACTGCCCATGAACAGTTTGATGCCAGGCACCTGGTGTGGATCTAAAGCTGTAAAGAGGTTTACATTATCATTGGTAGCGCCGAAGAAGAATCCATAGTTTACCGCACTACTGTCAGCAGCCCGTTTGTACTTATCCTCAAGGGCCTCAAGGGTGGTTGTCTGAGGTATCGTATTGGGCATGTCGAGATATGAGGTGACACCACCGAAGGCTGCTGCCCTACTCTCACTCGCGATATCTGCCTTATGGGTAAGTCCCGGATCACGGAAATGCACATGGTCATCGATGATGCCCGGTAATACAAAACAACCAGAGGCGTCTACAACCGTATCGTAGTCGCCTCTGTATTCTTGATTTTCCTGAATGTCTGCTATGCGGTCATCGTCTATCAACAGGTAACCCTTAAACGACCTACCCTCATTGACGATCAGTGCATTCTTTATTAATGTCTTCAATCTTTTATTATTTTACGGAATCAGCGGGGGCCGCCATCTGATTAGGAGTGGGCACCTGTGGTAACGGAGCATTTGTAGGCACCGGTGTCTGATAAGGCTCAGCCGTTCCATTACGGATGGCCTCATTCTGCTGAGCCTTCTCGTAATAGTCCTTCACATAGGCATTGTTCTTGAATTTCGGTGTGGCCTTGCTCATGATATCCTCTATCCATGGAGTAAGCTCCGGGAAACGGTTGTTGGCCGTCATAATGAAGAAGACGCCAGGACCCAGTACATTGTCAAAATTCTCTACAATAAAAGAGGTCACCAACTTATCTTCAGCCGCAGCAATCTCGTTGGCCTCCTGCATGAGTTTGGCATTTGTCACATTCTCATCCTCACCGTTCATGATAGCCTGACTCTGCTTGTGAGAGAGCTCATTATACTGATTGGTCAGTTTGTTATAGTCATCCAAGAACTGTGACAGCTTGTCGTTCAGCGGTGTGCCCGACACTTTCTGCTGGGTATTATCTATCTTGATGGTGATGTCACCACTCTCGATGATAACGGGCAACAGACTCTCATCATCCATGAATAGTGTGGCCATCTTAGCACTGTCGGTAGTTCCGGTAAAATGGAACTGACCATGCACCACATCACAAGAGTCGATATTCTTGAGATCGTTATCGTTGTATACTTTCAGATAAAGCATACGTCCATCGAGCATCGACACGTTCGATGATCCCTGTATGTTATAACTGTTCATACAGGAGGTCAGCAACAACGCCATCAAGAATATAAAAGATAATTTCCTCATACTTGTTCGAAACGTTAACGGTATGGACATCGATAACATCGAAATCCAACGCAAATGTACAATGTATTATTGAAGAATGGAAAATTTTTTATGCTATTTAAAATAATTCTACCAACTTTTATAATTTTTTTGCCTCTTTTTCCAGTTCGTTGGAGATTCTCAACACACAATACATCTGTAGGAGGGCTCCGATCAACAAGGCAATGATCCATTTGTTCACAATAAAGGTCAGGTAGGAATTAAGTCCTTGCTGAAGATATTTTATAAAAGAAGATAACAAGAAGTTGTAGCTGTTCTCCACCATCAGCAGACCGGCAAGAATGAGAAAGATGTCACTGATGATCATCTGCCTACAGAGTCGGCGAATGGCGATATTGTTGCCACTGTATGTCTGCTGGCATTGCATGGCCGTATACAGACAAGCACCTATTAAGAAAATAAATGAAAAAATAGCATGCAGACTGTCTACTGCCACATAGACGATAGCCCCGGCCACCATCATCAGGGCTCCGATGGCCAGGATAATACGCTGTAATTTACTCAGTTGTTTCATTTTCTTGTTTATATTGTCTTTCCAGGTCCTCACTCAACACGAAGATATCCTCATCATCAGCCTTCATGAAATAACGTTCGCGCGCAATCTTCGTAATTGCCTTCGGGTTACGACGAAGCTCCTTCAACTGTGCCTCATCACGGTCATACTGCGACTTGAAGTCGGCTATCTGCGCTTTCAAGTCGCGTATCTGCATCTGATTCTTGACACGCTGGTAGAAACTGTTCTCATCGATGAAAGCCACAATAAGTACACCGGCAATCAGCACGATCCAATACTTATTGTTCCCCAGGAACGACCATATGAAATTCAACCTTTTCATTACACCTTATTATATTATGGTTGCAAAGTTACAAATATTTTTGTTTCAATTGCACCATTTATCAATATATTTTTTACTATCTTTCACTACATCGAAAATACTCCCTTTCGAAAAAGCCCAAATAAATTTGGCTTTTTACTCACTTAATAGTATCTTTGCACATATATTTTGGTAAATCATCTTTTATTATGGAATATATCGTATCAGCCCGGAAATACCGACCGATGTCGTTTGACACCGTGGTGGGGCAGAACGCCTTGACGACCACGCTGAAGAATGCTGTCAAGAGTGGTAAGCTGGCGCATGCCTACCTGTTTTGTGGGCCACGCGGTGTCGGCAAGACCACCTGCGCACGAATCTTTGCCAAAGCCATCAACTGTGAGCATCCCTCCGGCGAAGGTGAGGCCTGCAATAATTGTGAGAGTTGCAAGGCCTTCAACGAACAGCGATCATACAATATCTTTGAGTTGGACGCGGCCAGTAACAACTCCGTGGAGAACATCAAGACGCTGATGGAGCAGACACGCATACCGCCGCAGATTGGAAAATACAAAGTGTTTATCATCGACGAGGTGCACATGCTCTCCACACAGGCTTTCAATGCTTTCCTCAAGACACTGGAAGAGCCACCTGCCCACGTGATCTTCATCCTCGCCACCACCGAGAAACATAAGATCCTGCCAACGATCATCAGTCGTTGTCAGATATACGACTTCGAAAGGATGACGGTGCCCAATATCATCAGTCATCTCAAGGCCGTGGCAGAGAAAGAGCATATCACCTACGAGGAGGAGGCGCTGAATATCATTGCCGAGAAGGCCGACGGCGGTATGCGTGATGCCCTGTCTATCTTCGACCAGGCCGTTTCTTTCTGCCAGGGTGATATCACCTATAAGAAGGTGATCGAAGACCTGAACGTGCTCGACAGTGAGAACTATTTCAATATCATCGATCTGTCGCTGGCCAACAAAGTGTCTGATGTGATGGTGTTGCTCAACAATATTATCACCAAGGGCTTTGACGGAGGACATCTGATCAGTGGATTGGCCAAGCATGTGCGTAACGTGATGATGGCCAAAGACCCACAGACTCTCCCTCTGTTGGAGACCAGTCAACAACAAAGAGAGAAATACCAGGAACAGGCACAACGCTGTCCGAATAAGTTCTTGTATCAGGCACTGAAGGTGATGAACGACTGTGACATCAACTATCGTCAGAGCAGTAACAAACGACTGTTGGTGGAGCTCACCCTGATAGAGATCGCCCAGATCACACAGGAAGATGATAGTGTGAGCGCGGGGCGCCGCCCCAGAAGATTAAAATCCCTGTTTCAGAAAATCAAAGCCCATGTCCAGAGTAAGGCAGTTGTTCAGGGTGCTGCCGGACAAAGGGTTACTACTGACCATCCAACAGCCAATGATGGTCAGGCATCAGTTATATCCTCTCCCACTCCCGTTGCCCAACCGACTACTAAAGAAAAACCGACACATCGGCTGAAGCTGAAGTCCATCGGTCATTCGTTCAGCAATATGCGTAATGAGGAGAAGGTCGTATACAAGAAAGAAGAGGATGTCAGCATACAGGATAAAGAGGTGTTTACCGAAGACCAACTGATCATGCAGTGGACAGCTATGTGTAACCGCATGCCCCAGCAGATGGCCGGCATCTCCTCACGTATGCGTAATATCATACCTACCATCACAGAGTTTCCAACCATCGAGGTAAAGGTAGACAACGAGATACTGTTGAAAGAAATCAACAGTATCAAGAACAGGATCCGCAGCACCTTGGTACAATACCTGAAGAATAAGGATATCGTGTTGAATATCCGTTTGGCAGAAGGTCAGGAACTGTCTAAAGCACTTACCCGGAAAGAAATGTTTGAGGAGATGCTGACAAGCAACCATGCCATCAGCAAGCTCCAATCCGAATTAGGACTGGAGCTTATGTAAGTTTCTTTATATCAGATTAATACCTATCTGTTTGCATTCTTCCACCATCGCATCAGGCCAGATGCTGGCTTGTATCTCACCGATATGCGCCTTGTGGAGTAAGATCATACACAGACGACTCTGACCGATACCGCCACCCACACTCAAGGGGAGTTGGTCGGTAAGGAGTTGCTGATGGAAATACAGGTTCTTACGATCCTCCTGTCCACTGATTTTCAACTGCCGCAGCAGGCTCTCCTTATCCACACGGATACCCATGGATGACAACTCCACGGCACGCTCCAGCACCGGATACCAGATCAGGATATCACCGTTAAGACCTAACTGTCCGTCCTCACCCGGTGTCGTCCAGTCATCATAGTCGGGAGCACGACCGTCATGAGGTTCTCCATTAGCCAACTTACCACCGATGCCGATCACGAAGACTGCTCCATATTTCTTGGCAATCAGATTCTCACGCTCTTTCACATCCTTGTCGGGATACATCTTGAGCAGGTCCTCACTGTGGATGAAGAAGATCTCACGGGGAAGGAACGGTTTGATCATCTCATAGCGCTCGCACACCAGGAATTCCGTACGCAGAATAGCGGCGTAGATACGGCGCACCACCTGTTTGAGGAAAGCGATATTACGATCGGATGCCTGGATGACAGCCTCCCAGTCCCATTGATCCACATATAGTGAGTGAAGGTTATCCAACTCCTCATCGGCACGGATGGCATTCATATCCGTATAGATGCCATAACCAGGCTCCACCTGATACTCAGCCAGCGTCAGACGCTTCCACTTAGCCAGTGAATGCACCACCTCAGCCTTCGCATCACCAAGGTCTTTGATGGGGAAGGTCACAGGGCGCTCTACCCCATTCAAATCATCATTGATACCTAATCCTTTTAACACAAAGAGGGGCGCTGTCACTCTACGCAAGCGCAGTTCTGTACTCAGGTTCTGCTGGAAAAACTCCTTGATCATCACGATACCCTGTTCGGTCTGCTTAGGGTCCAATGGAGTATGATAATCAGTTGGTTTAATAATCTTACTCATAACAATCTTTTTACTTTACCGCCACAAAGATACATATTTTATCGAAAATGACAAAAATTAATAACAGAGATATGGAAAAACAAAAAAAAGAATGGTAAATATGATCGGTTACAAGTTTTTTTTGTACTTTTGCACCTACCTAAACGCACCCGTAGTTTAATGGATAGAATAACGGATTCCGGTTCCGTCGGTTTGGGTTCGATTCCCAACGGGTGTACCAAGAAACGTTAACATGAACGATAACGTTAACGGTTTTGCAAAAGCAGATTCTTTTTCTTTCTAAACTTCCAGTCAGATTTTTTGCGTTTTCCGAATAATATTGCTACCTTTGTTGCATAAACAATATTATTATAAAAATACCTAACGATGGATATTACCGAAAGATTTTTAAACTACGTAAAATTCGACACACAATCCTCAGAGGATAGTAACACCGTGCCAAGTACCGCAAAGCAGTTGATCTTTGCCAAGTATCTCAAAGAAGAATTAGAGAATGAAGGATTCAGCGATGTAGAGATGGACGACAAAGGCTATATCTACGCCACCCTGAAATCAAACATGAAGAAGGATGTTCCCACCATAGGATTTATCAGCCATTACGATACATCCCCCGACTGCAGCGGTGAGAACGTGAAGCCCAGGATTATCCGTAACTATGACGGCAAGGACATCGAGCTGAGTCCGGGCATCATCAGTTCTACAAGCAAGTTCCCCGAGCTCTTGAAGCATGTCGGAGAAGACCTGATCGTCACCGATGGCACTACCCTGTTGGGAGCCGATGACAAGTCGGGTATCGCCGAGATCGTACAGGCCATGTGCTATCTGCGTGACCACAAAGAGATCCCGCATGGAGATATCCGCATCGGATTCAACCCCGATGAAGAGATCGGCATGGGTGCCCATCATTTCGATGTGGAGAAATTCGGTTGTGAGTGGGCCTACACCATGGATGGTGGTGACTTAGGAGAACTGGAGTTTGAGAATTTCAACGCTGCCAGTGCGAAGGTCTTTATCAAGGGTATCAGCGTACACCCGGGTTATGCCAAGGGAAAGATGGTCAATGCCAACCGTCTGGCTGCCGAGTTCGCCGCTATGTTGCCTGCCGACGAGACACCAGAGACGACTGAGGGCTACGAGGGATTCTATCACCTGCTGGGTATCGAGAGCAATATCGAGAATGCCAAACTGAGTTATATCATCCGTGATCATGACCGTGACCGCTTCGAAGACCGCAAGGCCTTCATCAAGAAGGCAGTGGCTCAGATGAACGAGAAATATGGCGCCGACACCGTGACCGCTGAGGTGAAAGACCAGTATTACAATATGAAGGAGATGATCGATCCCAACATGCACGTGATCGATATCGTCCTCAAGGCCATGCAGCAATGTGACGTACCACCAAAGGTGAGTCCTATCCGTGGAGGTACCGACGGTGCACAACTGTCATTCAAAGGACTGCCCTGCCCCAATATCTTTGCCGGCGGCATCAACTTCCACGGTCCTTACGAGTTCATCAGCATCCCCGTCATGGAGAAGGCTATGCAGGTGATTGTGAAGATCTGTGAGATCACGGCAAAATATAATGATTAAAGGATAGTTAGGGGGATATGTCTGAATTACCGAGTCTGATTGTCGACCTCGCGCTGATACTGGTTGTTGCGGGTGTTACCACACTGATATTCAAGAAACTCAAGCAACCCCTGGTGTTAGGCTATGTGGTGGCTGGTTTTCTGGTCTCACCGCACATGCCCTATACCATGTCGGTGGTTGACCAGGCGAATATCCAGGTATGGGCAGACATCGGTGTGATGTTCCTCCTCTTTTCCTTAGGACTCGATTTCTCTTTTAAGAAGATCCTCAAGATGGGTGTCTCACCCGTCATCGCCACCGTCACCATCATCTTCTGTATGATGATGTTAGGCATCGTCACCGGCCATCTCTTCAGTTGGTCGAAGATGGACTGTATCTTCTTAGGCGGTATGCTGGCCATGAGCTCCACCACGATTATCTACAAGGCCTTTGATGATCTGGGGCTCCGCCAGCAGAAATTCGCCGGACTGGTGATGAGCGTGCTCATCTTGGAGGATATCCTGGCCATCGTCATGATGGTGATGCTGAGCGCCATCGCCAGCGGCAACGACCCCAATGGCGGTCAGATGTTACAGAGCGTCCTCAAGATCGGCTTCTTCCTGGTACTGTGGTTTGTGGTGGGTATCTTTGCCATCCCCTGGTTCCTGCGCTCATCGCGCAAACTGATCAACAACGAGACATTGCTCATTGTATCCCTTGGCTTATGTTGCGGAATGGCTGTCTTTTCCACAAAAGTGGGATTCAGCAGTGCCTTCGGTGCATTTGTGATGGGTAGCATCCTGGCAGAGACCATTGAAGCTGAGAAGATTATTCGATTAGTTGACCCTGTGAAGAACCTCTTCGGAGCGATCTTCTTCGTTTCCGTGGGTATGTTGGTAGATCCGAAGATCCTGATGGAGTATAGTATGCCGATCATCGCCCTGGTACTCACCATCCTTCTTGGACAGGCCATATTCGGCAGTTTCGCCTTCCTGATCAGCGGACAGTCGCTGAAGAGTGCCATGCAATGCGGTTTCTCGATGGCTCAGATCGGTGAGTTCTCATTCATCATCGCCTCGTTAGGCTTGTCGTTGGGTGTGATCAGCAACTTCCTCTACCCCGTGGTAGTGGCAGTATCTGTCATCACAACCTTCCTGACACCTTATATGATAAAGGCCTCCATACCGGCATACAACTACCTGGAGGGCAAACTGCCCAAGTTGTGGATCAGACGACTGAACCACCTCACACTGGCGCACCCCGCCACCGGAGAGAAGAACAACTGGAAAGCCTTGCTCACCGCCATGACCATCAATACCGTGGTGTACAGCATCCTCTCGGCATCGGCCATCGCCCTGATGTTCACCGTCTTCCATCCTTTCTTACTGCGGGTGTTCCCCCACTGGGATGGCAAGTGGTATGCCAATGCCCTTACCGGGGTGCTTACCGTGATCATCATCGCTCCTTTCCTGCGGGCTATCGTGGCCAAGAAGAACCATAGCAAAGAAGCCCAGGCGCTGTGGAGCGAGAGTATGGTGAACCGACCGCTGTTTATCTTCACCGTCTTTGTGCGCATCGCCATCGCCTGCTCCTTTATCTTCTATATCTGCAACTACCTCACCAAGTTCACCAATGCCCTGATGATCACCATCGCCATTGCCGGCATGATTATCATCCTTATGTCGAGAGGACTGAAGCACCGGAGCATCCAACTGGAGCGAATGTTCATCATGAACCTGCGTTCCAGGGATATCGAGGCACAGGTGAGGGGCCATAAGCGTCCGCTATACGAAGGACATCTCCTTGACCGAGATATCCATATCAGTGATGTGGAGGTGCCCGAAGATACCACATGGGCGGGAAAGACCCTGAGAGAACTCAGTCTCCGCCAGCGCTTCGGCGTGCATGTGAGCAGTATCCTGCGCGGTCGTCTGCGCATCAATATCCCCAGCGGAAGGACAATCATCTTCCCCGGTGACAAGATACAGGCTATCGGCAGCGACGACCAGCTCACCAATCTGTCGAAAGCCCTGCAGCAAGAGGTGCAGCAAGACGACCCGGATATTGAGAAGCGAGAGATGCGCCTGCGCCAACTGATCATCAAGAACGACAGTCCGCTGCTTGGCAAGACCTTGAAGACCAGTGGCATCCGCGACAAGTTCAACTGTATGGTGGTAGGTTTTGAGGAAGGAGAAGAGAACCTCTCGCAGCCCGATCCCGACCATGTATTTGTGAGAGGCGACGTCATCTGGGTGGTAGGTGAAGAGGAGTCGATCAAGAATCTGATTAACGACAACAAACAATAAAATGGAAAATATTACAAAGATTGTCCTCACAGGCGGTCCCTGCGCGGGCAAGACAACAGCCTTAGTACGTATCATCGAGCATTTCACCGGTTTGGGTTACCAGGTGTTTACCTTGCCCGAAACCCCCACGATGTTTACCCAGGCAGGAATCAATTTCCTCACGAAGAACAGACAGTTACATTACGAATCGGAGAAAGCCCTGCTGAGGATACAACTGCAGTTGGAGGACCGATTTGCAGAGATAGCCACGAAATCCGAGAAGCCGGTGCTCATCGTATGCGACAGGGGCACCATGGACATCTCCTGCTACCTCTCTGAAGAAGCCTGGGAAGCCATCATGATAGAAACCGGCGTGAACGTCATCGGACTGCGTGACTCCCGTTATGACGCCGTACTCCACCTGGTGACAGCCGCCAATGGCGCAGAGGAGTTCTATACCCTGAGCAATAACTCCGCCCGCTCGGAGACACCACAACAGGCCAGATGGCTCGACCGCGCAGTCATCAACGCATGGACAGGTCATCCACACCTGAGAATCATCAACAACACCGTTGACTTCGAGGAGAAGATCCGTCGGGTGATTGCAGAGATCTCACGTATCATCGGAGCACCTACTCCCGTAGAGGCAGAGCGCAAATATATCGTTGAGGTGACGGGTGACATTCCCGGAGCTATCGAGAACGAGATTATCCAGACCTACCTGGTGTCTGAGCCTGATCAGGAGATCCGTCTGCGCAAGCGCGGCTCACAGGGTAACTTCGTCTATTTCCAGACCGTCAAGAAGTCAACCGCCAACCCCGATGAACAGATCGAGACAGAGCGCCAGATCAGTCCGCGGCAGTACGTCATGCTGCTGCAGCAGGCCGATCCCAACCGCAAACCGATCCATAAGATCCGCAAGAACTTCGTGTGGGAGAAACAATACTTCGAGTTGGACACCTATCTGGAGCCAGCCATCGGACTGAACATCTTAGAGATAGAAGGTGTGAAGGAGCATGAGGACATCGTATTCCCTCCGTTCATCAAGATCATCGAGGATGTGACGGGCAAAGAGGAATACTTCAACTACAACATGGCTAAACTCTAATACCAACGTATCGCATTGGTATAGCCGCTACGCTTATCGTATTTCAACGCATCGGTAAGCGTAGAGGCATTACAACGGAAACTGAAGTTGTATGACGTATGGGGTGCGAGCACCACTGAACAACTCATATTGAAGCAATGCAGGTCACGGCTCAATGAGGCTGTGGTCATACTGAGTTCGTGAGCATTGAAGTCGTAACCACTGGTGAAGTTGATGTTCCAGCCCTCACTCAGACGGATATTACCGCTGAAGTTCAGGTTCTGCGAGAACTTATACGGATAGCGCATGCTCTTGGTATTGAACTCACCACCTGTATTCTCACGCATGGAGATACCATAACCGATTGAGAGCGACCAAGGCATGGAGAAACGCATATAGCCATCAGCATCGGTCTCTGCCATGTCACCTTTACCTTCCGCGCCGTGCTTACCACGCTCCATCACATCGTCGATATTGGTATCTACTCCCGTGTCGTAGTCGTCATCATCTTCTTCTTTTTTCTTCTTGTCATCCTCCTTATCGTCGCCGCCTCCAAACCATTTCTTCAGCTTGCTGGGGTCAATGGTCACTGAGAACTGCTGCGACATGCCCTGGAAACGACCGAAGCGGCCTTTGCTATACTCCGTATGGTTGCCTATATAGGGTTTGCCGTTATCATCCAGCTCATAGGCATAGGTAGCGAAGGAGGCACTGAGGTTGAAGGTGTAACTCTTCCACCACTTCAGTCGCAGACGCATCGACAGGTCGCTCCACGGACGATCCTTCGACGACATATTATACGACATGCTGGCACCCAACTCATCGATGATGCTGATCTTCTTGAAGCCTGTGGAGTCATCCTCCGACTTAATCTTCATCTCTATATTATTGCTGACATCAAACGAGATACTTCCTGTCTTTCCTTTGCCCGGCGGTGTGAAGAGACCATTGCTGTAAGGAGAGTATTCCACCAGCGACACATCACCATTCTCATCGGTGCGCTGGTAGGTCTGGTAATAACCATAGCGGGCACTACCGAAATCCGGCGCATAACTGAATCCGATCTGCGGTGTGAAGACGTGACGGATAGCCTGGATCTTGTCGCCGAACAACTTCCGGTTGGGTATCCACATACCATACAACTTGGTGTTGGCTGTCAAAGAGAGGTTCCAGTTGTACACATTATAGAAGCCGTAGGTCGTATCTGCCCGCTCCACCTGGTTCTCCTCATCCCAGGATTTCGACACCTTGTCGGTATACATCCTGTCGGTGAAGTTGAACGACGGTGTCACATTGATATAGTCGAACAGGGTGAAGTTAGCGTTGATAGGAATAGTATGCTGGGCACCTTTCTTCCAGTCCTTCAACAGGTTTGACTTCATAAACTGGTCTTCCTTGGTATGGATCGAGTTAGAGAACTGACCGGTGTACCTCACCTGAATCTTCTCATACCATCTCTCTGCTCCGACGGCATGCTTGCGCTTGAAGGGGCGGAACGGCGAGATGGAGATATTCAGGTCGGGCAATGTCACGTTCACCGACGAGTCGCGCATATTCTGGTTGATGTTTGCCGTGGCATTCAGTGACATGCCGATGCTGGAGAAGGTCGTACTATAGTTGATAGAAGAGGTACGCGTACTCTGCGTCATGCTCTGCGGGTTGTACAGACTCGTCAGGTTGTTACGCTCAAAATTACTGGTGGCGAAGTTCACGCTGGCCGACAACGAACTGTAGGGATTGGCCTTCGAGTCCTGACGGTGACTCCACTGCAACTTGAAACTCTCGGCCTCCGTGTAGTCGGGCATACCCTTCTCGCCATTCTTCGTATTCTGATAGCTGAACAGGAAACTGCCGCTATACTTGTATCTCTTTCGGTAGTTGCTGGCGGCACTGATACCCCACGACCCCTTGGTGTAGATCTCTCCCAGCAGCTTCAGATCCCATTTGTCGTTGATCGCGAAGTAATAACCGCCATCACGCAGGTAGAAACCGCGGGTGCTCTCATCACCATAGCTCGGCATGATAAATCCACTACTGTAGCTCTTGGTAAAAGGGAAGAAACCATAGGGGATGGCCAGGGGTAGCGGCACGTCGCATACCACGAGATAGGCTGGACCGAACACCACATCCTTACCGGGGCGCACCTTGGCACGCGAGAGTGAGATATAGAAATCGGGATGCTCGGCATCACAGGTGGTGTAGGTACCGTGCTCTAAGTAGAACTCACCGGTATCGGTTCGTTTGGATCGTTTACTGAACAAGAATCCATCCTCTTGTTCTGTACGGACATTTTGTATGATACCCTTCTTCGACTTGAAATTGAACTTGATCGTATCGTTCTCGTACTTATCCTGTCCCATCACAAAGACCGGCTTACCACCTATCTCAGTATTCGTGGAGTCGGTATAGGCACCTGTGGCATAGACCGTGCTACTATCCATATTGATGCGCATACGCTCACTCTCCAGGTTCATGTTCTGGTAATCCACCTTGGCCTGTCCGTACAGGTAGGCCATCTTCTTGGTGGCGTCGTATACCAGGGAGTCGGCTGCGGAATATTTAACGGGCGATTCTACGCCATTCTTTTTCTTCTTGTTGATACTGTCCAGACGGATGGAGTCGTCAATGGCCTTGTTGTGTCGGTAGACAGCCAACTGCAGGGAGTCCATCTTCGTGGTGTCGGGCTCGTCAGATACCGGTTTTTCTGACAGGGCCTTATCCAGCGTGTCTCTTGAGGAAGTATCCTTCAGCGCTACGGTGTCTTTCGCCTGCTGCGCCTTGCTCTTGCGCTGGAACACGGGCATGCGGGTATCTGCCATCGCGAAAACGAAGACAAACAGTAGGATGATTATGGTCGTTTTTTTCCTCATCAGCCGACAAAGGTACAAAGAATTATTGATATTAAGCGAACGATGACCAAGAATTAACGAAATTAATGCTTATTTCGATATTTATTGAAGTTTTTGTTGTCGGTGTATCATTAAGTCAAACAGCGATTAGTTTTTGTGCATACTTTGCAAGCAGAGCGATAGAGAGTTACTCTCATATAGCCGAGCGTCGCTAAAGGTTCTGTAAAACATTTGCAAAGATACAAAATAAAAGAGCCCTTGTCAAGAGCAAAAACGAGAAAAATGCACTTTTCGTCATAACTTACTAAATATCTGCAGATTACGGCGAAAAATTATTTTTATATCCCTCATCACCGGGCCTGTTGTACTCATCGCTGGCCTGCTATCCTCATCCCGGGCCTGTTGTCCTCATCGCCAGCATGTTATCCTCATCGCCGGCTTGTTGTCCTCATCCTGGCCACCGAGCCGGGATCTCCTGCGATACTCTCTGAACTTGACCCAGTGATTTAATCCTTTCTCTCAGAATCATAAGGGTATCATTGGCCCGGCCTGTGATACTTGTAAGCCCGGCCCCTGATACTTGTAGGCCCGGCCCGCGATAGGGACACGGTCGCTATTGCTGAAGGCATAACATCATCTTGATAATTGGCACCCTGAGAGCACGATGTTATTCTGCGATTGATATTTGCGAAAGGCTACACTCGGGGACTGGCTCTTTGATGTGCCTGTCCCCGACAAGACTGCAGGGACAGGCACCCCTTCGGGTAGAGCCTGTCCCTGAATGCTCCTCTTGTAGCTCATCGCGGACTTAATCCCCTCATCGCGGACTTGATCCGCGATCTCCTGCGGATTATGTTAAGTAATTTTATTGCTGATTAGACATTTAGACATTTAGACATTTAGACAAATAGAGGTTTTGAAGTGCAAAAAGTGGGAGCTTTAGAAATTATATATTATATATAATATATAATTTTAATATATATGTATATATACTCTACTTTCTTTACATTTATTTGCAAATTACTATATTGTCGGACAAATTTTAAAAAACACTATGTAAAATGTTTTCAAACTCAAATCATCAAAAATACACAATAAACAATCATACTCAGAATTAGTAAATGTCCAAATGTCTAAATGTCTAAATGTCTAATTATCCAGTTACCAGAGAAAAACGTAGCACTACTCAAACATCTCTATCCACCGTTGAAAGCGCATAACTCCTTCTGCACCAAACTTTTCCAAACTATGCTTTGCTTGTTCAACGGTTTTCTCCTGTGTCAGACGAGTCTTGGAGAAGAACTTATCCGCATAGCAGATCAACTGTTCTTCGAGTGTCTCCGGCAGGAAGTCTTGTGCCGGCAGAGGAAGCTTTTGTCGTATAATTTCCTCTCGTGTAAGTCCTGCTCCAGTATGTCGCTCACACACACGAGCCAACCTTTTCAGCTGTTGGTCATTCTCGTGGAGCTCTTGAAAAATAAGGAGCTGCGGTAGATTTCGCAGCATCTCCGCCCCTATCCTACCGTGGCAGATATACGGTTGGTCACCAAAGCATTGTATCCCCGGAGCGTCACAACGTATAATGCCTATATCATGAAGCATGGCAGCAGCCTCAATGAACATACGGTCGAGCGACAGTTCGGGATGGCGGTCAGCGATAGCCAGAGCCTTGTCGGCCACACTCCTGCTGTGCACCATCAGGATTCGTTTGAGTGCGTTATTCTCGGGATAGTAATAATCAATAATACTTTGGTAGTCCATAAACCAACTAATTTGTAATGATTCTAAATAATGCCATTAAAAGATTCAAGTTTCGCAAATAAGGTCGAGATCATAGGCAGGAGCCCTGCAAGGGCGTCAGTGTATAGGCGGGGGCGTGAGCCCCCGTTATATTCGGTAGAACAATACAACCCCAAAGGGGTGGCAGGTTTATTGTGTCGCCCACAAGGGGCTAATCATAATTATGCTCTCTGTCACGGGGGTTGACACCCCCGCCTATGCTGTGGCGCCCCTACGGGGCTCTAAACTCTAAACCCTTACGGGCTATTGCATCAACATACTCTGATACTTGAGAAAGTTGAGTTAAAAGAAAGGCACGAAGTGAATCCTCGTGCCTTCCAGTGTTATCTCATGAAGGAATTACTCTTCCTTATGGTCGCGCTCGATATAAGCCAGGGTCTGGCCCTTGCTTACCTTAGCGCCCTGCTTAGCAACAACCTCTACGAGTTTTCCACCCAGTGCTGCAGGGATCGTCTCGATCTCACCCCATGTTGTCTGGATATAGCAGAAGGGCTGTCCTTCCTCATAGTGCTGACCGATAAACGGCTCAACACATGGAGCGCACTCACCCTCACCACTGAACTCATAGTAGATCTGTCCCTTGACAGGAGCCACCAGGGCATCAGCCTTAGCGTGCTTGAACTCAGCGAGTTTCTCCGGTGAGAGAGAAGCACCGAGCTTAGCATCCTTAGCCTTCTGCAGGTCGGCCAACATACGTTTCTTAGCGATACCACTCTTATAGTCGCGATACTGCTCTGGGTGCATACCGAGCTCGTAGAGCTCCTCATCATCCTGACCGTAGTCCCAACCGTTCTCGTCCATCTCCTTGCGGAAATCATCCAGTGCGTTAGGAATCAAGGTGTGCGGATCGGCTGTTGTGAACTCACGACCCTGCTTAGCAGCGAGCTCCTTCAGTTCTGGATCGATCTCTCCAGGGATCTTACCACTCTTACCGAGGATCATACCCCACATAGAGTCGTCCATCATCACGAAGCGTCCCTTACCCTGCTCAATGGTCAGCAAGTTCATCAGGGCGATGTTCTTAACATACTGTGAGAATGGAGTTACCAATGGAGGATAACCTACGCGTGGCCATACATAAGCCACCTCGTCGAACAGTCTTACGAGCAGGTCGTCGGTGGTGTACTCAGGCTCACCCTTCTTAGCACGCAAACTGTTGATCGTGCGGTGCATACCGGCGAGGTCGGCCATCATAGATCCCATCATACCACCAGGCAGACCGCAGCCTAACAGGAGTGAAGACATGATCTTGTTACCCGGGTTGATGAAGTAGCCGAGCCAGTCGTCGATGAACTCCTGAGTCAGCGTACGTGCCTGCATATAGGCATTCATATTGATCTCCTTCACCTCGAAGCCCTCGTTCTTTAGCATGCTCTGAACAGAGATGATATCCGGGTGAACCTTACCCCAAGAGAGTGGCTCGATAGCGGTATCGATCACGTCGGCGCCATTGTTACATACCTCGAGGATAGAAGCCATAGAGAGGCCTGGACCAGAGTGGCCGTGATACTGGATGATGATATCGGGGTGCTTGGTCTTGATAGACTTGGTGAGGGCACCCAGCATAGCGGGCTGACCGATACCAGCCATATCCTTCAGACAGATCTCCTCTGCACCGGCAGCGATGAGCTGGTCAGCGATGTCGCTATAGTAATCAACGGTGTGTACCGGTGATGTAGTGATACACAGGGTAGCCTGGGGAGTCATTCCGGCAGCCTTGGCCCACTTGATAGATGGGATAATATTACGTACGTCGTTCAATCCACAGAAAATACGCGGTATGTCGACACCCTGAGCATGCTTTACCTTATACTGCAGCTCACGAACATCGTCGGGCACAGGATACATACGCAAAGCGTTAAGACCACGGTCGAGCATGTGGGTCTTGATGCCCACCTCGTTGAAAGGCTTACAGAAAGCTCTTACCGCTGCATTTGGATTTTCACCAGCCAAAAGGTTTACCTGCTCGAAAGCACCACCGTTAGTTTCCACACGGTCGAAACAACCCATATCAATGATAACGGGTGCTATTCGTTCCAACTGGTCTTTACGTGGCTGGAACTTACCTGAGCTCTGCCACATGTCTCGGTACACGAGACTGAACTGGATCTTCTTTTTCATTACTTGATCTTTAGATTGTATAAGATTATGTTAACACATATAAGTTAGTTGTACTCTTTAAAATGCAAAATTAATGAATTTTTCTCAAATCCACCTACTTTATACAAAAATTATTTTTCATGGAGTGATAAAAAATGTTATTCCACGAATAATTCTCTCACTTATCCGTATGTATCTTTAACTGTGTTGAAGATACTCCCGTTCGAAAAAGCTCAAATATATTTGGCTTTTTACTCACTTAATCGTATCTTTGCAGCGATGAAAAAGAATACATTATTTATAATACTGGTGGCCATCATGTGCTTGGCTGCCTGCAAGAAAGAGAAGCAAGAGGCTTCGAATATCGGACTGAACACCAGCATTGAGGGCGACTCTACCCTGTATGGCCTGGCATGTGACGGATGCACCGACTCGGTATTGGTGTTCCTCTCGGGTAAGGGCGGTGATCCGGTAAGTTATGATATCATCAGCGCGATGAAGCAGCGAAAGGTTATCGGTCGACCGCATGTGGGCGACTGGGTAGCTGTATTGGTAGACCCTGCCGACAGCACCAAGGCATCGATGGTGATCAACCTGGATGAGTTGAAGGCCACCTGGATACAAGAGGTGACGCCCAAGATGAAGGAGCGCAACGGCAATATCGCCTTGAGTGATGATGAAAAAGAGGAGATCGACTCGGTGTTGAAAGATATGCTGAAACCTGTGAATATCGGTTTTTCCCTGAAGCGCCACTATACGGCAGCAGCAGTAGGAATGCCCACACGTGCCCAGATGGCCGACGACAGTCCGGTGATCATGCCCCGCCCGAAGTTCTACACCAACTGGCATGTCTTCAACGGTCGACTGGTATTGACCGAGAAGCAGTTTGGGGATATCAAAGACAACAAGCGCACCATCGTGGAGAGATACGATACTGCCGCCTTTGTCATGAAGACACGCGACTCACTCGTGCTTCAATTCAAAGATGGCATACAATCCTACTCCCGCCAAAGGGATGAGGAGAAAGACTAAGGCTGCAGCATCATAAAGCGCTGCTTGGCCAACTGTTCGTAGGAGGTTCCCGGACGACCGTAATTGGCGTAGGGATAGATGCTGATGCCTCCACGCGGCGTGAACAGTCCGCGCACCTCTATATACTTAGGATCCATCAGTTTGATGAGGTCTTTCATGATGGTGTTCACACAATCCTCATGAAAGTCACCATGGTTACGGAAACTGAACAGATAGAGTTTCAGACTCTTACTCTCTACCATCCGTCTGTCGGGGATATACATGATCTTGATCTCAGCGAAGTCGGGCTGTCCGGTAATCGGACAGAGCGAGGTAAACTCCGGACAGTTGAACTGCACCCAATAGTCATTGCCGGGATGCTTGTTCTCAAAGGTCTCCAGCACCTCCGGGGCGTAGTTATCCTTGTATTCGGTTTTCTTACCTAACGACTTCAATCCTTCCTGTTCTCTGTTCATCGTGACTATCTTACAGCGTTAAACACCAACCAACACATATAGGCGATGAAGATAACTGTCAATACAGCACCCTCCCATCGCTCGATCTTAAACTTCGTATACGAGAAGCCCCAAAGGAGCATCATGCCACCCATCATCACAGCCATGTCGATCCAGGTGATGCCCTGCAGATCCATGGGGATGATCATACCCGTAATACCTAAGATCATCAGGATATTGAGCACATTACTGCCAATCACATTACCGATGGCAATAGCCGCACGCCCCTTCTTGGCAGCCACCACGCTGGTAGCCAACTCGGGCAATGACGTACCGCAGGCCACGATGGTGAGGCCGATCACGGCATCGCTGACACCTAAGCTCTTGGCAATCTTCGTAGCACCATCCACAAACACATTACTACCGATGACAAGACAGGCCAGACCGAGAACCATCAGTCCGGCAGCCATCCAACCGTTCATCTGCTTGATAGGTGTCTCCTCTTCCTCGGTCTTATCCTTCGCCATACGCAGGGTATATACCATGAAGAGGATGAAGACCACGAAGAGTAACACGGAATCGAGGCGAGACAACTCATTATCCAAGCACATCAACAGCAGCATCAGGGAAGCGATCATGGCAAAGAGCATGTCTTTCCTGACGGTGTTCCTACTGATCACCATAGGGGCCACCAACGCCGAAACACCCACGATCATCAGGGTGTTGAAGATGTTCGAACCGACTATGTTTCCAAGTGCCATGTCGGAGGTACCCTTAATGGCAGAGGTAAGACTGACGAAAAACTCCGGCATCGACGTACCGAAAGCCACCACGGTTAGACCGATGACGATCTGCGGGATATTCAGTTTGACAGCCAGCGCCGTAGCTCCGTCGGTCAGCCGGTCGGCACCCCATAGCACCAACACGGCTCCTATAATTACAAATACTATACTCATACAAGTTACAAAGGTAAGAATATTTTTTCAGTTATTGCAATATTACCATGATTTATTTGCAGTTGACTTATTTCTTCGATAAAAATGCTTTCACACGCAAGGTCATATTCTCTCGCAGATAATCTCTGTAAAGCCAGATCTCACGAGAGTGATAATTACCCTCCTTGCCGATCAGCGGCATCATATAATCGTTACAGTCATACCCTTCAACAAACAGGAGTGAGGAGGCCGTATCGAGATGCACCGTCATCGTGTCTTTCTGCTGTTCGTTGACTGGCAAGAGAGGCGATGGCTCGGTAATCAACTGCGCCGGTGTCTCATCTGTCTTCCAGTTGAGGGGGTTGATGGCCACGGCACTCTTTCCCCACAGAGAGGCACCGGCATCACGGGCAGAGTTATAGCAGATGGTCACGCCCGTATCATCGGCTCCCTGGGCAGCCTTGATATACGGACAGTCATCCACCGTCTGTTGGTCGATGGCGACACCGATGGCATAGGCAGCCACCATCCGCTCATACGTCTTCCGGTCCATCTCCTTCATCAACTCCAGCATGATGTGGGCACCCTGACTGAATCCTGCCAAGATAAAGGGCCGATCCTGATTGTAATGCTGCAGATAATAAGCGAAAGCCTTACGCACATCCGACAGGGCGATGGCCATCCGATCCTTGATCGTCGTGGTATCTTGGAACGATTGCAGCGAACACTGACGGTAATACGGGGAGTAGTAATTGAGTTTGCCGCTTACCAGTGTATCCACGCCCAGCATCTCACCGTATAGCGGTGCCCGCAGACTGTCCTTATAAGTATCTGCATGGTGGTAGGTCATGCCATCGGCTAAGGTATAGTCACCCGTCTCGGTGGAGATAATATAAAAGATGTCGGCCGCCCCTCCCCTGTCAGTGATATACCACTGGGTTGTATCCTTATAATCGGGTTCTTGGGGCACCGCCTCGGTAATACCTTTATTCTTCGACTGGCATCCTGCCATGATGGCCATGAGCAGGAGGGCAAAAGAGAATAATCTGCTATTTCTCATGATAAAAAGTCTCGTTAAGTATTTTATTTTTCTATATCCTATTTTCTTAGCATAGCCTCACGCTCCGCATCCCAATACTGGCAGTCGAGCTCGAAGAAAGCAGTTGTATAGGGTATCGTCAATGGGGTCTTGATGATAACAACCTCAAAAAGACTGCTCACCTCATCGAGCTTACGGATAAGATCCTCATGCGGAAGATATTGCACCTCGTTAAGGTTGAGTGCCTTCCCAAGTTGATCTCTGTAAGCATCCCACCCCTTGACTAAATCTTCCGAGAGTTTCTCCTGTTCCTTATCTAAATAGGTATGGGCAAACACATGGGGTGCCGATTTGATCATTTCAGACACCTGCCGCACCACCTGACCATAGTCTTCTTGTGCGAATACGGTGGTAATACCATCATGCGACTGCAGGGGATAAGCCATATCGGTCACCACGATCCAGTTACGATGTCCCAGCAGTGGTAGTTTCTCTTCTAATACCTTTTTCCAATTCTCCATCTTCATTTCTTTATTATTCGTTTCAGACACCTTTTGTTGATTACAAGCGGTCAATGCCATGCAGAGGCAAACCACCATGATAAACAGTTTATTATTCTTCATACAAAACCATTATTTAATCGACAGCAAATGTACATAAAATAATTGAGAAAGGAATCATCAGAAGGTTATTTTTATAATGATACCGTCTAAAAACAATCTGGGCTTGCCATCCCTCACGAAGAGAAATCAGCAAGCCCATGATCAAGAATGATATAATCTACAAATCTTATTGATAGAGCATCAGTGTGCACCAGCCCAACTGGTCGAAAGCACCTGAATTGTCGCCGTAGCGCATCTCGGGTTCACCCGAACCGCCTTCGGGACGAATCTTGTTGGCCATCTGCTCAATGTACTTATGACCCGACACATTCTTATAATGCGCCAA